>Ga0157372_10000012_pt1 | contig 245051 bp, 284 predicted proteins | sample C55metaG_FD_115307 | JGI IMG/M metagenome (GOLD analysis project Ga0157372, IMG submission 115307) | Corn rhizosphere microbial communities from Kellogg Biological Station, Michigan, USA - C5-5 metaG | ecosystem: Host-associated > Plants > Roots > Rhizosphere > Soil | place: USA: Michigan...
ATGTACAAGCAAGGCATCAGTGGTGTGAAGATCGCGCAGTTCCTCAAGCTGTCGGCATCGACGATCTACAACGACCTGAAGTACATCCGCGAAGTCTCGCCGTTCAAGATCGAGAACCGCACGATGCTCGCTTCCTACAAGAACGCGCGCATCATCCCGGAAGGCGAGCTGAAGATCGCTGCGCTGAACTTCCAGGCGCAGATGCTCGACATGAAGTCGGTCTTCGCTGAAGCACGCAGCGCAACGATCCAGTAAGGCAGTATTCGCACGGGGAGCTACGGCTCCCCTGTTCTTACTTAGGGCGACACGCGCCCTTTCTTCGGATAAAGACATGGTCACGGTTACGGTATATCCACCACAGGAGCAACCCAAGCAACTCACGGCAAATCACCGCCCTGACAATTTGGAAGAACACATGTTGGCGTTTCTTAATGCCAACAACAACCACGGTTTCCCTCTACTCACAACCGAGGAGTCGGACAATCTGGGTAATTTGCTTTACGACTACGCAACACAAAACCGAACGATCAAGAAAACGGATGCTGCGCAAATGGCAGTGGAGATTCGTAAGCGTTCGGGTAAGAAGATCAAGTTCATGAAAGCCTACGAGGTATTGGCTCGTTGTCTTGGCTATTATTCGTGGCGCAATGTGTTAGGCGCTGCCAAGGAAAATGGTGAACTGGTCAATCTGAATTACGGCAAGATGACGCTTGCGGACATCTTCCAATTCGATGCAGATCAAGAAGAACAACTGTTGGTAGTCAAAGGTGTGAATCATCCGGAGTTTCTCACCTACCAGCGACTTGCAGGTCACAACTGCAAGAACATGCCGGACATGGTCAATCTCTTTGCGCGACAATGTCGTACCGAAGCACTGGCGATGAACTACGAGATTGCCAGAGAAATTGGACTTAAGCGATGGTTCGGCGTGGAGAACATGGAAGAACTCATCAGCTGGATAGCAAGACGGCGTTTTCCTCCGGCCTTTAACCTCGACACGTTTGAAGTGAAGGAAGCAAAGCTGCGAGATTATTTGCGCAGTCCAATCTTCAGGACGCGTGCAAGGCGTGACGACATCATGCATGTGTTGAATGAATGGTGTCAAAGCGATTCAATTTCCGAGTACATCAAGCAGATGCTAGATCACTTGTGTTGTGGTCGCGATGATCTGCCGTACTTTGCTTTCTTCACGCGACAATACGGCGTCTGCGGGATAGAGTGGAATAGTTCCGGGCAAGATCAGGGAGAAGCGCACAGTGAGCGCGGTGGAATTGTTCTCTTCACGGAAAATAACAAGATCACACAAGCGTATCCGATGAAAGAGTTAGATCCGAGAACACGCGGTGGTTGGATCCATTCAGACCAGCGCTATTATCAACAAGTCAACAAAGAGTTGCAGAAAGCCCGTAAGCGGTAATTCTCATGGGGAGCGTTTGCTCCCCGCTTATGCCATTAATTACATTCGAAGGAAAAATCATGAAAAACAAAGCTACGCATTCGTTCGTTATCGAGCAGTACGTCGAATTGAAGCGTGAAGAAGATTTGTTCATCACAGGCTTCTACTATCCGGTCAGCGTCGTTCACGATGAAGCCTCGGCAAAAGCCATCGTCTATAAAGCCGGTTATGTCGATTCGAAGATCGGTCAGGACGGCTGGATGCCGCTTCTGCGTTGCAGCGAAGTGCCGATCATGCCGAAAGAAGAGCCGGTACCTAAACTGGAAGATTTGGGTTTCACCAAACGCATCCTCCGCATCTTGGCGGCCGATGGCATCTTCGACTTCAGCCAGTTGCTGATTCATTCGGCCGACGACCTCATCAAAGGCCCGCACTTAGGTGCGAAGTCTTTGGCAGAAATTCGCACCAAACTGGCGGAGAAAGGATATCGTCTTCGCGGCGACAAAAAATAAGAACTCCCTCTTCTTCGTATGAGGGTAGTCAACCTTTTATGAAATTCGAATAAATTAGGACCAAGGGGTATCACATGAGCGCCGTTGCTGTGAAGTGGAGTAATGTCGAATTGCATGGCTTCTGGTTCGTCACCAACTTCTTGCGGGAAGAAGGACTCGACGACTTCGGAGTAAAGGCGGTCATGGATGACCTCAACATGCAATACGAAAAATACCGGAAAACGCAAACCGGTAGAAACGACTTCGGACCGGACTTCAAGTTCGACACCGAATATAAGCCGTACATCGGCAGGATTCAGATGATCGATCCGGTCACCAAGCACTGCTTTGGTGAGACGCATGTCTGTTTCGAAGACAACGGTGGAGTCTCCATTCTGCCGTTCTGACCAACACGGGGCCCGGTGTGAAAATCACCGGGCTTTATGCCCTTAAGTAATCTTGGAGCAAAAGAAATGCAGCCCAACAGAAAAGCAGTCTTGTTGTCGGATGAAGAAGCCTGTGCACGCTATGGCAAAATCATCGAGATGGTCCGTTGCGGGTCTCGGTTGCTCGCCGCTGACGTAAAGAAATATCTGGATGAGATCTGCTGGGAACCCGAAGTTATTCGGGAGGCTCTTAACAAGGCGGCCGACTCAGCTCAATTTCCTTTCGGACGAGCAATGTTCATGGCCACGTTCACGGCAGGGTCAACACTGGCGCTGATCGCTACCACTCACGTTGATCGACAACCTTCGCTGCTCTCGCTGACCTTTATGCTTAAATTGGAAGAGCGCGAGAATGTGTTCAAGGTAAGCAAGCTTCTATCGTACAATCCGACCAGGCCGTTCGCACCTCAATGGCAAGATCAGAGCAGGGGGCAGTTCTCCCATCCTCGTCTGGGTGTGATGGAAGCCGGCTACAACCCCGGACAACCTTACGGTCCCGGACCTAACGGCTATCCGGGCTTCCGGACTTCGGTATTCAATCCGGGTGTCGGTTTTGTCAAGCAAAGCCAGATCGATCTGTTGGTGACTTCTTTCGAAGAAATCAAGCCGTACTTCGAGATCCTCGAAAAGCGTCACTTCGACACGCAACACGAGATGGCGATTTTCGAAACCATCATGCAGCGCTCGTGTGGTCCGGATCTGCGAGCTTACTGGCGCTTCAACATGACCGGCCGCTGGGATGAAGGGCAAGACGCCGGTGCTCGACTTCTGCTCGAAACTTACGAAGTGGGACACGAGGGCGAGGAAACCAAGATCTCCTCGTATCAGACGGCATTCGGTACTTACCTCGACGGCATTCCGCCCGGACACTCGACGATGCAACCTCCGTACTCGTCGATCTAAGTCGCACTGTAGAAAGTTTCAGTCACATATAACCTTGTCGATATTGGAAACAGTATCGATCCCATTTACATTCGAAGCAATTAGGAGAGTCAATCATGCAACAGCAAGAAAACCAGCAAGAAACCATCGGTCAAGCCGCCATCAAGATGGTAGCAGTCGAGCGCTTCCAACAGCGCCAGAAAGTCTTGGAGTGGATGCTCCAGGAAGGCAAGCTGCCCGAGACGCGCGGCTACCTCTTGTTCCAACCGGGTCTCATGATCCAGCGAGGAGCCACGCTCCATCAACTGCAAGCTTCGCTCGATCAGGCTATCCCGGAAGTCAATCGCGAGATCCGGGAAGCGGTCCAGAAGACGATCGCGGAATTCGCTGCAAACAACGCACTCGATCAGGTATCGATCGAGGGCAAGGTGCTCGGCTATACGGATCACCCGGATGGCGACTTCCGGGCCGAGATCCAGATCTGGACGGACTATGAAAGCATCCCCAGTCTCGTCCTGACGTTCGCGCTGCGTCTGAGTTCGGAGCGTGGTCGATCGTTCTGGCATTACACCGGGTTCAAGCCGTACCGGGAAGAATGGCCGAACATGATGCTGGAAGTCCCGCAAGCTGCACCGGCGGAAGAATTCCCGCGTGTCGATCCGGAAAAGATCAGTGCTCCGCCGTTGGGGGCGATCTTCATGTCGCGCGATCAGCGTCTGGGGATCGAGCCCGAAAGCAAGATCACTGCGCCGACCGAGTTCATCATGGGCGAACCCGAAGTCGCAGTCAAGCTGATGTCGTCGTCGCAGGTTCCGGTGGAAGAAGACGGCATGGTGTCGCTCTTCGGGCCTAGTCCGCAGCGCATGGCTGAAATCGCAGCGGGCAATCGGGAAGAAGAACTCTCGATGGGCGAGAAGATCAAGCGGTTGATCGCTCGCGGGCATCGCATGTCGGATGCCGATCTGGCCATCGGTGGCAAGATGAAGGTCGATGTGAAGACGCGTGCTGACGCGAAGCACTTCCTCGATGAAGTGTTCCGCAACGGCAACCTCTGGCTGTACAACCAACTGAACGCGGCGCTCGAAGCCAACGAGCGCAATCTGGACTTCGTGTTCGAGTTGTCGATCAACGGCAACTGGCAGGAGTATCGTGGTCCGATCGAAGCCGATGTCAAGCTGAAGGCTTACTGGTCGAAAGATCCGGTGCGTGTGCACAAGGTCTTCTCGATCAATGGCCCGGTGGAAATCGGCGTGATTGTTCAATAAGTAGTAACACGGGGCTGGGGTAATCCCAGCCCTCTTTTTTCCTTAAGGAGACCATCATGAAAAAGACTCTGCTTTTCCTCGCAACTATCCTGTCGGTATCCACCGCACAAGCGGGCATCACCTGCGTCTACACCAAGACCAAGGTTCTGTCCAACGGCTACCTCGCAGTCGAGCATCCGATCACGGTGTATCGTGAACCGAACACCACGTCAGAATCGAAGACCATCACGGAGCCATCGGCGTACTACGTCACTGGCAAGAAGGACGGCTTTCTCAAACTGGCAGATGCTCGCTACTACGAGAAAGATCCGAACTACGCTTTCTCTGGCTGGGGGAAAGTGAAGGACTTTGACTCAGTTGCGTTTCGCAACTGCACGGTGGTTGGCCAATGAGGCGCGGGCATAAACGGGGGGCAGTCGCCCCCCGAAATATGCTGTCCTTCTTTTTTTGTCTTCACGCAGCTTTGGCACGTGTGCGGAACTTCTCCAGCGACTGAACGATACCGTCCATTTGCTTGATGTCGTTTTGCTGGGCAATCTGCTGACGGCTCAGACCCTTATCTGCCAGCTTAAGCGACATGTTCCACCGCACTGTCGACACCGCATGCGAGAGATACTTCGCACTCGCATCGAGCGACTTCCAATAACGTTGGAAAGTCAAATCGACCTTCAACACCACTGCCAGAAGACCATGCAGCTCCTTGAGCAGCTCTCGCCCGTGCTTGGCGATCTCGCCTTTGAAGCTGGTGTCTGCGCCGCTCTTTTCCTTCTTACTTTCCTCGGCAAACATCTTCTGGGCTTTTTGCGCTTCTTCTCGCATGTACTCCAGCTCTTTGGCCATCTCCGCCCGGTCACGAGCGTAAGCCATGATTTCCGGAGACGAAACGGCTTGCGAGAACGTACGCAGTGCTTCGTTGATGCCTTCCGGGAACTTCACATTGCCCGAATCCAACTGGTGCTGCTTGGCAGCGAGCTTGTTCAGTTCCTGCACGAGTACACCATGCACACGACGCGGATTGGCCATCAGCTGCATGTAGTGCTGCTTCAATGCCGGGATGTGTTCGTCCGGGTTGGACTCCTTACCGACATCGCGTTCAGCAGCTTTGACGAGTTCCCGATACGCATGGCGTGCGTCTTCAAGAATCGTCATCGGACGAGACTGATCCACCACTTTGAGCATCCCCATCATCGCCTGGGTGTATTCACCCGTCGACAAATGGTCCATCTGGAGCGCGTTGAGCGGCGGAATGTAGCCGACGTGGTCTGCCACATGCGGCTTTGCACCGTAATCTTCCTGAGCTGGTACAGGCTTCTTGCCTGCGTTACGCTCTGCCTTCTTGCGCTTCGTGTAGTGCTCCAGCCCCTGGAGAGCAGCTTTCAACTCAGCCGTCGCTTCCGGACCAGTCTGTGCGCCACACTGCTTGGCGTGCTCTAGCATCTCCTGCTTGATCTTGACTTCATCGATCATAGTGACCGAAGGCGTCTTGTCATCGTGCCGGTAGAAGAAGTGATGAATCGCGTACGTGATGATAGCCACCACCGCGCCAGCCATGGCAGCCAACATCGCGGCCAAACCCAGATTGATGGCTTCCATCGCCATTTCGTACTTCTCTTCATCGCTCTTCTCACAGAAGCACAGATTGCCCATGGTGGTATCCCCCATGGTCGAATCGCACTCCAGTGCCAAGTCCAACGAGAGAACCTTCTGGCTCTCCAGTGCAGACTTGTAGGTGAGGAGTTTGCCGTACTTATCTTCGGCATCCTCCATTTTGTTGAACTTCACACGGACTTGAGCGAACTGATCCATGTCGCTTGTCATCAACGAGTAAAGATCGTCGAATGGTGAAATTTCGATTCCGCTCATTTTACCAATTTGCCCAAGAAGGTTTAACAGGCTCGTCGTATTCCAACTTGCCGCTCCAATCTGCTTCCATTCCTTCCATCTCTGCGAAGTTCTCAAGCGCCGCACACTGCTCTTCGAACACCCACTCCGGCAAGAACTCCGGACCCGGATACAACGGACTCTGAGTCAACGGATAGTTCTCAATCGCAGCATTGGGTACAGGACCGCCACCCAAGATCTCATTGACTTGCTGCTTACTCCACGCCATGATGTCGTGTGAGCGTGTCGAGATGTTGGGCTTGTCTCCCGTATCCAACTTCACGTTCCAGATGTGCACGGGACTGTCCTGACCATTACGATCAGTACGTGCGACGGCTTGTTCGTACTCGTAAGAGCGAAATGGCACGTTCATCATGATCGTGTTGTTCGCCATCACAAGCGGCACTGCTGTCGAGAGCGAAGCGAAGGTCGCACACAGCGGGTTGACGTCCGGATTCTTCTCAAACGTCCCTACGTGAGCCGCAAGGTCGTTATTGGTTGCTCCGTACACCAGAATCGGCCGGTAACCCAGCTTCTTCAACTCCGCATTGGCTGCATCCACCACCGGTACGTAGGACGTGAAGATGATGGTCTTCTTCTCGGCCTGATCGATGATTTCAGCAATCGTGATCGGCACGTACTCATCCTTACCGCCCTTGCTTTCCTTGACTTCGAACCACTTGCCACGCAGCATGTCCTCGTGACACTTCACGCGTGCCTGGCCCAGTACCTTGCCCAAAGCCTCACCCTGCACCTTGAGCATGTAGTACTTGATGATGGAACGGATGTCCTTGAACTTGTCCCGCATCTCCTTCGGAAGAACAGGCATGATGACCTTCTTCTCGTAGTGATTACAGAACGCACTCATGTCACGCATTTCCTTCGGGTCAAAGCCTTCCCGGATCTTCGCGATGTACGACTTGTACAGCTCGTACTCCTTCCACTTGTCTTCCTTGTGACCTACGACAGTCGCCACCAGCTGAGCCGTCACGCCTTTCTTGGGCAGAGCCACTCGCTCGAAATACGCCAAGATGTCCTTGTACTGTTTCTCGTACGACGACATGTTGCGCTGGTAGTACGCCACTCGTTCCTTGACGAACTTCACCATCTGTTCCTTGATGGCTTCGAGCGTATAGTCATCGCCGTTATCCATCTTGACGGCGACTTTGTGCGTGTGCACTTCGTTACTCACCACACTACGCTTGGAGACGTGGAAGTGCACATTGCCCATGCGGTGATGCAGGATGTCGTTAGCCGCACTGGAAGACTTGCCGTAGATGGCCTGAAAACGCCGCTGAGCGTCTTCGTCGAAGAAGGGGTCTATCGTACTGAACAGGGGCGTAGCTTCCCGTCCTACGGCCTTAATTGGCGTCCCAGAGGACCAGATCACGTGATTGCTGCGCGTGTAGCGGCAGATCTCGCGGAAAGTCTCGGAACGCAGCGAGTCGTACTCGTTCAAACCGTGCGATTCGTCCAGTGCAATCATCACGTTACCGCTCACGCCAATCTTTCTCAGATGGCTAAGCAGCTCGGGCAGCGCGTCGAAGTGACAGATCAGGTACTTGTCCTGACGTGTCGGTGCACGATCCATGAGCGAATGCCAGTAATGCGGTACCCGCTTGAACCGCTCTTCGAAGGTGGCTGCCCAAACACGCTCGACTGCGTTCTTCGGACACACACAAATGAGAATGTTCACCCCCAAGCACAGCGACAAGCCGATACACATCAGCGTCTTGCCCGTACCCGGATCGGCTCCAAGCAAATACCCTTTCAGCTGGTACTTCGGCACCACCTCGTTGTAGATGCCAAAGAACTCCATCTGATGGTCCATCATCGTGACGTTGAGTTCATTCAGATGGGTGTAATTCAGGATGTTCGGATGCTCTTGACGCGTGGACTTAAGCCACGTGTTTTCAAACATCAGATCGTAAGCACGACGCAAGGCGCGGATGTTGTGGCCTTTCTTGTGCTCAGCGATAATGCGACTGAAGATGTACGCCACATCCACAGCAAAAAACTTGTTGAACGACACCTCGCTATTGGAAATGTGCGTGAACACATTGTCCGCGATCTTGCGTGTATTCCAGATGTCGTAGATGGACTTTTGGACGGTGTCACCCGGCAGTCCGGAGATGGTAATCAGGTCCCCTGATTCTCGTACAGAGATGAGTCCGATCAACCTTCGCAGGCTCGCAAACATAGAGACCTCGTTAGTTGGTGTTAAGTAAGCACAAGATTTCGGAATAAAAAGGCTAGAGGCAGGTTTCCCCGCCTCTAGCCGGTGCTTGCGGAACCATTACAAGGCTGTCTCAGTGAGGTTGCTGCACGAGTGCCGAGAGTTCTTTCAGCTTGGTGCGCTGGACCTGCTCGACGGAAAAGATCGCTTCGTCGGTGAGTGCCAGCTGAGCTTTGGCCAGTGCTGTCAGAGCCCGCGCCATGTGAGCACTGGCATTCGTACCAAAGCGAACTTTCACACGATGCCGAAGCATTTCCAGAAGTGTGACTTCCGTAACACCGTGCTGGCCGAATCCCGCTGCTTGCGGATCAAATTGAAATCGCGTGATGCTGCGCTCGCCCCTCCCCTCGACGAGTTGATGTTCGATCACGTATTCCTGTCCGGCGGGCACGCTCTCGCCTCGGACTTCGTAAAGCGCTGCTCTGTCGTCCTCGTAAATCGGGACGTCTTCTTTGGTCTGCTCGACTTGCGTGCTCATGCTTAAAACCCCGTAGTTAAATGGTAGGCGAAGATGGATTTTCACCACCGGCTCTTTTCCGGCTGCTGCTATGCCCAAACCCGAGAGGCGTGCTCACCGGCCCAGTACCGCGCACACTGGTTCGCTATCGCCCCTTGATCAGCTGGCTTCGAGGATATGGCGTGCAATCTGCGATGCATCATCGTGCAGATACTTCAGCAGCGCATTCCTCACATCATCCGGAAGATATTGCGAAGCGATGTCCGACTCGATCTTCCACGTCTCGATCGCATGACGAATCGCCTGCAAGACGTCTTCTGCCTTTTCGCCGTGTCGGATGTTGAAAGCGAGGGAAAAGCGTTCCACCTTCCCATCGCACACCACATCCACTGCGTACAGATCACCCTGTTCGAGCGGTCCACGGTAGAAGCCGTCTTCGCCCTTGACGAAGTCCACCCGCCAGAGCTTCACGTTCTTCATCTCGAAGAGCAGAACTTCCGGCGGATGGCACAGTTCGTCGATGTGAAAGATGCAGGAGGTCATCCCTCGCGCCTTCGGTACGGGAAACGACTTGGCTTCCATCACCGGTGCTGGTTTCGGTAACTTGTCAGTCATTGATGATGCTCTCCAGAGTCTGAATCCACTCACCGTAGACCATGCTATCGATCAGGGGCGTGTCTTCTCGGTTGCGCTTCTGCTCAAAGCGGAACTTCAGGATCGCCGCAAGCGCTGCATCCGTGATGCCAAAGGGACAAACAATATCGTCGTTGAAGTAGCGCTTGAAATCCATCGGCATGATGGATTGATGGTTCGGGTGGTCCGTTTCGATGATGATGCGCTCACCGGGTTCCAACTCCATCTCAGCACCATCCACGTTCACCTTCAGGATGGTCGAGACGCGAAGGTCGTCTTCTTCGTAGATGACCTTCTCATTCGGCTTCTCGGCGAAAGCGCTCATGATACGTCTCGCCGTTTGGCCGCAGCGATGGTTTCCTCAACGTCGCCGAGATACTCCGCTGCATGACGCCATTGATCGTTTCCGGTTGCAGCGTGCTTCAATTGCATCCGGTGTCGAAGAACTGCGAGTAGGGCTTCGTCCGTAAAACCGAGACCCCCGCTGCCGGGTGTAACTTGGAAGTACAGATCGAATTCCTTGGTCTGCGCTTCCCCGTTGAACGTGACGGCGAACATTACACCAGGTGCCAGTGCTTTGCTCGGACGGATAACCACGTTGTCCTTCTCGAAGATCGGAAGGTTTTGGTCGAGGGACTGGGCGCTCATGCTTTCAGCTGCCCTTCCACGCCGCGCGCCATACGTTTTGCAGTACGCTCATTGAACATGAACAGGTTGAATGCGCGCTTCATGTGCGACAGCGCCAGTTCGTTTTCTTCGCACGGGAACTTCGCGTTGAGCGTCGACGTCCGGTGGATGACGATCGCCAGCATCGCTTCGTTTGTCAGACCAGTCACGCCTTCCTGCGGGATCGGACCGTCTTGGAAGAAGATGAAGCGCGTTTCAGCCTGACCTTCCTTGTTGGTCCAGCGCACTTCGTAGTAGTGGCCGAGTGCGAACGTGTCTTCACCGAGGCCGATCATCTCGTACACCGACAGGCCGCTCGCATTCTTGTAGACCGGCGTCTCGTTGTACTTGAAATCGACACCATTCTTCCAGTTCTCGGGAATCGGTGCGTACCACGGATTCATGTTGAATTTGATCTCTGCCATTTCTTCTTCTCCAGAACTATGCTGCTTGGGCCATCATGTCAGCAGGTACGCCATCCCAGAACGGGAACTCCTCACCCGAACCGATTGGACCACCCCCCACTTTCTTGAGCGAACTGTCCGGGCCATCGATGTCCGGACGCAAGCCACCGATCTTGTGCAATTCCAGCACCAGGTACTTGTCCACTTCATCGAGCACCGGCATACCGCGATGCTTGCCACGCATAATCGTCAGATACGAACGATTATTCATCTTCTCGATGTGGATGTAGAGTTCCCCATCCACTTCCTGAGACAGCCGTCGACAACCATCCCAGTAGTTCTTCTCCGAGATGTCCCGCACGAAGTCGGTACTGCCTTGCCGGATCAGGTTCATCGCGTCTTGCGAGAGCTGGTGCGGCGTGATCAGCAGAATCTTCTTCGGTGTGCAGAAGTTCTTCATGCGACGGAACAAGTCCCGAATGTCGTCGCCTTGCGCGCCTTGCGTAAGACCCTTCTTGTTGATGAGCGACAAGTAGTCGAGGAAGAGGCAGTGAATCTCGTAGCCTTCTGCTTCGAACTCCATCACCTTGTTGATGATGTTCTGGTAGCTCCACTGCGTCGGGTCGACGTACATCACGCGCAGCGTGTAGCCGGTTGCTTGCAGGCGCGTCGTCACGTAACGAGCGATGTCTTCGCTCGTCATCGACTTCATGTGTTCCTTGGTGCACTTCTTCCCGGTTTCATTCTCGTAGAGATGCTCGTAGATGAAGCGCATATTCTGCTCGGCCGTATCTTCGAACGTGATACGCAGAATCATCGGCCGTTTGGTCGGGTCAGTCAGAATGGGCGTGTTGTACAACGGGATCGTGTCGAAGATCGACAGATTCATGCCAGTCTTGTATTTGTGCTGGAGCGCACCGATCACCCACTCTTCGCCGCGTCGGAAGCCGCCTTGCAGCATCCGGTTCAATCCTTGGTATCCGGTGCGCATCACACCGACACCCAAGTCCATTTCTTTGACGTTCTCGAACGCCTTAGCCACCGAGTCGAGGTTAGCGAAGTCCACATCCGATACGATCGCAGGATCGCGCAAGATATGATCGATTTGAAACGGGTCCAGCTTCGCCATTGCGTCGGCGACAAATTGACGAAGATCAGCAATGGAGTCTCGCCGGAACGTGAAGGTCGACGAAATGTCCTTGATGATCGCCGCGAGTTCCGACTCGCGGAAGTGATCGTGGATGGTTTTCTTTTTTGCCGCAATGAGCTTCTTGAGCTTGGATTGCGGTACTTCTTGCGAAATTGCTTTCTCGAACGCACCGAAGAGTTCGGTGTCGTCTTGCGTATCGACCTTGAGTCGAACCAGCAGGTCTTCCGGCATGTATTCGTGATCGACAGCTTGATCACACATCCAGACTGCTGTGTTTTTAAGTGCTTGAAGGATTTCTCGACTGTGGTCCAGACCAATCGAGACTTCGGGAAGTTTCGCTTCGAGAATGATCCGGCGAACCAGGCCAGACGAATTCTCAGTCTTCGTCTCAAGCTGGCTCTCCAGATACAGGAGCGTAATCCCGGTGGTCAACAGCAGCTTATGGTCCATTGTTGGTGCATTTCTATGAGTAACAAATTCGGTTACGGGATTCTCTTACATAGAGATCACGACCGTGCTTATTTTTAGTAGACGGAACTTTCCTTAAAGAACACTCAGGAGTGTCTTGTGAACCAAGCCAAGAAAGTCGTCCTGATCCCTCACTGGATTCATGAGACACTGAACCGACATCAGTTGCCCATCAGTGAGGCGCTCAATTTCAACGCCTTGCGGCGGATTGTGTCGGCCAATGACATGGCGGGGTACATTCTTCTGAACCGTCATGCACACCATGTTGGTGTGGTGGATCCCAAAGTTCAGGACCTCGTGGACCTGCCCTCGGTTCTGTACAAGACGGTCATGGCAGAGCACATGTCCTACTTGTATGAAGTGGTGTGTCCCCTTTCGGACATGCCGCAGATGAAAGAAGATCTTCAAGATCGTCTTTTCTCCCCGGACTCGCGTACGCCTCAGTACGAAGATCCGTTCAATATCTATGACGTATCCCCGGAGTTTGTGGGCGTCGTGATCAATCCCGGTTTCTTCACAGGGGAAGCAGGGAGCGACCAGCATGTCTTCGATTTGCTGGAAGCTGTTGTAAAAGCATTGTATGTGTACGCACCTTTGCACGAAGTTGCGAGCACGCCTGTGTTTCTTCGATATCTCGGCCTGTTGTCCAAGAAACGGATTATGGTCTGAGGATCACATCCCCAGAAGCATTTTCTTCAAAAACGCACTAAGAGGTAATAATGTCATCTCTGACTCTTTTCCGCAACAAGGCCCCGAAGACGCAAGCGGCTCTGACGGCGCTCGACACGTTCGTCTCCAGTCTGAAGACCGAGATCGACGGCGCTGGTGGCCGTTTCAAGAACGCTGAAGTCGGCCGCGCTGCCGTGTCGATGGAATCGTTCAACGATGTGGTCGCAGGCGAGATCAACGACGTCGTCGAAGGTCTGGAAATGTCGCTGGAAAGCATCCTCGGCTCGATGGACATGCACCGTCAGTCGAAGGAACATCCGGACGGCATCAACTCGGTCCAGTTCGAAGCCGCTGTCGCCGCCGGTATCATGGCGTCGAACGTCGAAGCCTCGCTCAGCACCTCGTACTCGGCCGAATCGCTGCGCGTGCAGCCGGACAGCGCGTACCGCACGACGAAGATCATGAACGTCCATGTCTCGGACGGCGTCGAGAAGCGCCTGGCGCTCGAAGCGTACGACGAGAAGGACAACAAGAACGCGATGGTCTATTCCGTCGCGTACAACATGCAAGCGGCCAAGCAGGACGCGTTCGCTGAAATGTTCTTCCCGACGATCATCGTCACGCCCGACCAGGTCGGCTTCACGATGTCGATCCGCCTGATCAACGTCTACAACGAAGTCCGTCGCGACATCAGCGGCAAGAAGTCCGACAACTTCGGCAAGCGCAACATCGTCCAGGCCGTGATCGACCCGACGATCCTGCGCAACGACACGACCCGCATCTACCCGGTCGTGCGTCCGGATTCGCAGGACAAGTTCGTCGCTTCGGCGCTGGTCGCACCGCGCAACATCACGCTGGACGACGGCCAAGTCGTGACGACCGCTCCGCTGGCGATGCAAACGGATCTGTCGCTGCTCGGCCTGTCGCAAACCGACGCGCTGCTCCAGACCGGCATCCTGGACTCGACCGACGCGATCGACACGGCCATCGGCCTCGACAACCTGTACCTGCAAGTCGGCACGGGCTCGTCGGCTGAAGTGTTCAAGTTCGCAACGCGCCGTCTGCCGCTGGCGACGTTCAACTACGCACCGCAAGGCAACTACCGCACGATGCTGCTGAACTTCAGCACGCAATCGCTGAAGCTCGACGGCAACTCGACGAAGGTCGACGGTTCGACCTCGACGGCGCTGGCCATCCTGAAGACCGGCAACTACACGGTGCGTCTGGGCACGTACGTGTCGGGTCAGGTGAACTGCGAACTCGGCGACACGAACCTGATGGCCTCGAAGGTCGCAGTGGTGTCGGTGCGCAACGCCGACGGCGAAGCACTCGATCTGACGACCGGCGACGGCAAGACGATCTCGGATCTGTTCGCAACCGCATCGTTCATCGGTTACGATCTGGAAGCACGCCGCACGAACAGCAACCGTCGCGAACGCGGCCAGCTGCTCGACACGACGTTCTACAACCAGGTCTACGCCGTGCCGCTGCGCGCGCCGATCACGATCCCGCGTCCGCTGACGATCGGTGACGCGAACGATTCGAGCGACCTGGCTGCGCTGATCACCGCGACGCACGTCCGTACGACGAACGCCGCGATCGACACGCTGCTCGAAGCCGCGAACGTGCTGGAAGCTTACGGCAACAACCTCGACCCGCTGGGTACGGTGCCGGACATCCTCGGCGTGACGCGCTTCCTCGTGAAGCCGTTCTTCGAGCGCACCACGATCGACGTGGCGGCTGTGATGAACAACCTCAAGTCCTCGGATCGCCCGATGGACCTGAGCGCGGTCATCGTGAACTACATCCGCGACGTGGTGTACCGCATGTACACGGCATCGGGCTACAAGGCTGCTGCCGACGCGCTGGCTGGTGGCATCGGGCCGGTTCCGACCGTCATCATCGGCACGGACCCGACGATCGCTCGCTACATCAACGTGACGGGCGACCTGCGTACGCTGGGCGGTTCGTTCAACGTGCGTGTCGAGTCGACGCTGAACACGAACATGGCAGGCAAGATCGTCATCTCGTTCGGCGAGTTCGGTACGGGCAAGGAAGGCGTGCCCAACCCGATGCACTTCGGCAACATGGCATGGAAGCCGGAACTCACGCTCGTGCTGCCGCTGCACCGCAACGGCGCGAACAGCAAGGAACTCACGGTTCAGCCGTCGTTCCTGCACGTCGTGAACCTGCCGGTCATGGCGATGTTCGACGTGGTCAACCTGTCGGCTGCTGCAACCGACAAGATCGCTGTGGATTTCCACACGGTCTGAACGCAGGGCATGGTGAGCGTGCATGACCTCAGCGGCTTTCGGCCGTACTCGGGGTAGTTGATCGGGGAATGAGGTCGTCTGGGTAGGAAACTGCCCAGACACGTTCACCCGAGCCATGCAGTGCCGATCCTGGATTCTTACGAATCCCCTGTAGTTCCGTTGTAAATGCAATTCGCGTTGCATCGTAGTCCACTTGTAGTACCGCCCCTTTCCGGGAAACCGGAAAGGGGCTTTATGCCCTTACCTCGATCGAAAACAAAAATAAACATATATCATCTCCTTGGCAGCATTCGTAGTGTCGTTTCTAAGAAGGTGATTAGCAAGAGAGTGGTCTATGACTTCTTCCGCTCAGATCGAGGTGCCGTCTGTCTGGGGTGAGCCCAACATCAGTACAGATGGCGTGTTGAAAACCGCCAAGCACAAGAAGTATTTTGAGGTGAGGACAGCACCACTGAACTTCACCTCCCAAGATCTGACCATAGGCTATCGGAATGGGCTAAAGATTAACTTACCGAAGCAGTGGGATCCGGATCACCAATCGCAGCTCGTCGTCAGAACTGAGTTGATCATCTCCAACTTAGTAGAAATTAACCTGAACCATCTATTAAGTGTGGTGGACGAGCAATGTTCATCGGAGATGAAGCTGATCAAAGCCAAGATCCAGCTTCCAGACTCCAGCAACCCGTATCGGAGGGAATTCGAAAGTACGATTATTACCTTGGACTACTCGATCTCGATTCCAGAGCTGAAGAGCTTTGGCGGGAGCGTGTACTTCCACGATCTGGATCTGATGATCAGTCAGTTACCGGTGGAGGAAGCACCGGATCATCCGTATTCAGAACGCGGCATGGCAAGGCAGCAGTGCATCGATGTGAACCGACATCATAACCGCTTTGGCTTCTCGATTGAGATCGTGGACAATCAGGGCGCAATTGGGGAGCGGTACATCAATGTCGGTGGACAGGTTTCGCGGATTCCAGCAACCGTCAACTTCAAGAAGATGGACGGCATCTACATCAGCTGGAATCAATCAGTCAAGGGCAGGCTGGATAAGCCCGATACTCAGGTGCGTTGCTTTGAGCCGGCAATTGCCGACGCAGAGTTCAGGCTCTTTAAAACCTATGGCGAAGCACTAAGCTATGGGAATGGCGATGAAGCCAGAAAGAAAGAGCTTGCAGACATCGAGTTTCAGACTGCAAGTATCAAGGCAAGAGCAGCGGCTGAGAAAGCCGAGCTAGATCGGAAGAATCAACAGTTGGATTTCGACCTGAAGCAACTTCAGCACCAGTTCGATATGTTGAAGGCAGAGCGGGATGAAATCCTCAGTCAACAATCTCATCGCATGGAGATCGAGAAACAGAAGATACGAGACTATTACGAAAGTAGGTCCTACGATCGCAAGGACAGCAGTGAAGTAGTAAAGTTCCTTCCCGCCATCATCACTGGCGTCGGAGCAATTATACTGGCGATCAAAGCGTTTTTCTGATAACTGGCCGGAACCAACATTCGAAGGGTTGCGTCCAAATCACTCAATGGAGAGTTTAAAATCGATCCCTCGCTGGCAGCATTAACCGATGCCGACACTCCACCCATGAACGAACTCGTCGCGAACGGAATTGCAGTGGTACACATGCAAGCCGCCGAGAAATATATCGACGATGTCTGGTGTTCCGTCGCACGAGAGTTTCCTCCCGAGTTCAAGTATCTTGGTTGTGAGCGCGCTCACTATCGGGAGGAGTATTCGGAGACCATCCGCAAGCGCACCGTACGAGCGACGTATGACGTGGCGCGCTCGGACTTTTACATGATGAAGTTCTATTTCAGCTTCAAGGGGGAAAGGCTGAAACCGAAGTACATCTATCTGCCGTACGTGTCGGAGAACTGCACGATCCACATCAGCAACGGTCGCTGGTTGGTGAGTCCGGTGTTGGCTGACCGTGTGATTTCGATCGGCCTGAACTACGTCTTTGTGCGGCTGTTGCGCGACCGGATGACGTTCGAGAAGCTCAATCACCATTTCAAGGTGAACGATCAACGCGAAACGGTGTCGATCGTGTGGTCCAACGTGTACCACAAGAACGAGCAGCACAAAAAGCTGAAGAACCCGCTGAAGATGAAGTCTACTTTGGCGCATTATCTCTTCTGCAAGTATGGCTATACGCAAGCCATGGAGATGTTTGCTCATACGCGACCGGTTGTGGGCGACCACAATACGATCACGCCGCACGAGTATCCGCCTGACCAGTGGGTAATCTGCAAGAGCAATCAGACCCGTCCGAAAGGCGTCGGGTTTGGTCCATGGATTCCGTCGAATCTTCGCGTCGCGATTCGTCGCGAGGACTTCGATCGCAGCCCGATGGCGAAGAACTTGACTGCGGGTCTGTTCTACGTCGTGGACTATTTCCCGGATCAGTTCGAGGATCCGCGATACGTCGACGACGCACGCTGGATGATGATCCTGATGGGTCAGATCATCTGGGCTCCGTCGATTCCATATGGACGACTGGCAAACGACTGCGCGGCGCACATCGCGTCGCTGGACGACTATATCGACAGCATCATGATCGATAAGTTCAAGGAGATCGAGAAGCCCATCACCGATCTCTATCAGTTGTTCGCTATGCTGATCGAGAACTTCGATCAGTGGTTGTTTGATGGGGCGGATAAGGTCAACAGCATGTATGACAAGGAATTGAACGTGATCGGCTTCTTGCTGGAAACGTTGACGTTCCTGATCGTGCGGCTGAATTTCCGTCTGAAAGCAGCAGCAAAGAAAGAACTCAAACTGCGGGACGTGGAGAACGCATTGCAGGCAGTCAAGCAAGGCGCGCTCTTTAGTCTGACCAAGACGTCCGGCTGTTTGTCGACCACGAGTAGTCCGGGTGACAACAAAGCGTTTAAGCTCACCACGATTCTGATTCCGCAGACAGCATCACAGAAGGGAGTGGGCGGTAAAGATCGCGGAGCCATCAATGATGCGACGAAACGGCTGCATGTTTCGGTAGCTGAAGCGGGGGGCTATTCGAACATGCCGAAGTCGGAACCGAGTGGGCGTGCAAGGCTGAATCCGCACGTCAGGTTGTCCGACAAGGGACTGGTGCTCAGGCACGAGGACCTGCGCGAAATGCTCGATCGCACTCAGGCCGAGATTAAACGCTCGTAAAGAAACCAAGCAAGCAATAAAGTTTAAGAAAGGAACCGAAGATGTATGCTACCTCTCTGCCATTCGATCCGACCCGGCCTACCCAGCCGGTGATGCAGATCGACATTTATCGGCCACCCTTCGTACCGGATTATCAGTGCGAAGAATGGCTGATGCCGCATCGCCCGTACATCGCAGGCGTGTTGATGGCTGAGATTCAAGGTGGTGCACTGCGTCAGCCGCCTGCACCGCTGCGGATCTTTGCCTTCAACCTGTTTGCCGTGAACGGTTGGCGTAATGAAGAATTCGCCGGCATGTTTGGTAAGGCGTGTGACTATATCGCATTCACCATGACGGTGGAGCGCGGTAAATTCATGCGCGTGGAAGAAGCTGTACCGAACCTCATGCCGACGTACGTCACGCTGGTCGTCGCAGAAAACGCTCAGATTTTCCAAGGGCTTTTCGGCTATCTCGATCAGGAAGCTGCTCAGCATGTGCAAGTGGGGATTGCCAACATGGTGTCCCTGCGTGACAAGCTGGCACGTTTTCGATCAAGTAACCCTGTCTGGGGTTATGGGCAACAACAGCAGCAAATGATGCAACGTCCGTACATGCAACCGAACCAGCCGATGATGGATCCGCGCGAGATGTATCGCCAGTCCATGCAAGGTCAACTCGGCATGGTCGCTGGGGGTGGAGTCGCCACCATTCCTCAGCCGGGTATCGATCCTCGCCTCATGCCGTCGTCGTATCAATCGACGCCCAGCTCAAGCGAGAACATGTACACGCGGATGCTCGCAGAAGAACGTGAGCAGCAAGGCGTACCTGCGCAACAAGCACAACCCTCTGTGACGGACCTTCTTGCTCCGCCCTTCAATCCCAGAACTCCCAAGGAACAACCGACCATGCAAACGCAACCGGATCAACTGACGTCGGGCCAGATGCTCGACGATGGCAGCAAACTGTACTCGGAAGAAGACGGCATGCAGTTCTGGCTGCCGTCGGAAGTCCAGCCGTATCGTCCCGTCTATCACCCCTCGACGCAATTCCGTCTCGTGCGTGTCATGCCCGACGGCGCGGCGTTCATCGAGGTCCACGACAAGGCTAACATGGAATTCAGCCAACACAACCTGCCCAACGAACTGACCAGCACGTTCGGCAAGAAGCGCGATGGCGTGCAGTACGACGTCTCGCGAGCCAGTTCCGCCTTTGCCAAGGGCGCGCAAGAACTGGCTGAACGCATGAAGTGGTCAATCCAGTCCACCCAGCTGGGCGACACCGATGAAGGTCGGCAAGCCAAGGAACGCGCCGAAGAACCGATGGCAATCGTCGTCACGCACGATGCGTGGTACAACGAAACGTCCGAAGTCATGGCGATGGTCTATACGGGCGTGGCACGCGCCGAGAAGGCCGCAACGATGCAGGAAGCGCCGGACGTGTTCCGCTGCTTCAGCTACATCTCGGAGCCGGTGATCTGCGACAAGGATCAATCGGATCTACTGCGTCGTTTCTCCGATTCCCGTACGTGGCTGGAACTGGCGGGCAAGGTCGAAGAAGCCCTGAAGGACGGTGACGTCGGTCTGGTGGAAACGGTTTCGCGTCGTGCGATCATCACGCTCAACCGCGTGCTGGCGCTCTCGCTGTCGATTCCGCCGGATACGCTGTCGCTGGCCAACGACGGCTTCGACGTGGCGACGATCCAAGAGCTGGAGGACTATCTGGCTCAGAACTACTCGCCGATCTTCATCAACGCGTACAAGAAGCAGCAGCGCAACTATATCGACTCGATGTTCCAGACCATCGCGCCGAAGGAAGCCGAAGACGAACTGCGCCGCAACATCATCGACCCGGTGAAGTTCCCGGAAGGCAAGGCTCCGTATCTGGCCCTGCTGACCAGCTGCATGTCGTTCACGACGCTCGACATCTACGCGCACGATCTCGACCTCGAACTCGACGCCGACACGGGGTCGCTGCTCACCGAAGAGAACTCCGGCGACGTATATCGCGTGATCGCCGAGTTGTTCAACTCGCTGCCCAAGGAGCACACCTTCAACAAGCATCTGTTCCAGACCAACGACGGCGTCCTGCTGGAAGTGGTCAAGGGCGATCTGGCTGATGGTGCGTACATGCTCTCGCGTGTGCATCAGATCTGGTTTGGCTAAAACGGCGTAGTGCCGCAGAAGTGCCTTAAAGACAGCTGCCCGAAAGGGTGGCTGTCTTTTTTTTGCCGTCGAGAGGGTCATTCGCTTATTTTTTTGTCTTGGGGAGTGTTGTTATGACGAACCCCCATCAGAGAAAACCATGAATAGCGAAACGAATCTGGACATTTTGACCGAAGCAGTAAAGACGGCTTTGCAAGGAAGAGAGATTCTTAACGTCACCAAGCAAAGCCTTTCGAGGGGTTATTCGCTATCGAGCAGCGATAGTTCGAAACGCACTTCCCCATACGGCCGCTATCAAGTCCATATCGTCGCGCAACGTGACAATTTGAAAGCCGTAGCCATGTTCATGGATTACGGCATCAAGGGTACGGGAGCAAGCAGCACTCGGATCGGCGTGACTTTGGACAATTTCACTGACTTGGCTACTCAGGTCGGTTCATTCCTAACTACAGGAAAGCGAGGATAGCGATGGAACTCGTTGCAAATAACAATCAGAAGGCCAGTGAAGTCAGTTATATCGAGGATGTGAATGAAGTTGCCGGGGTAAGCATCTACCACCTCGTAAAGCGCATCTACCAACGGTGCGTACAGAAGGGATTCGAAATCAAGGCGCAACAAATCGACGCGATCGATTCACCGGTTTCGGGCAAGTGGTGCTACACGCTCATTGGGCTACGGCACGAACGACTTCCCAACACGGTCACGCGCAGCGTCATGATTTCCGAGAACGCGGAGCAGGAAACCATCGTCTTGCATTATCAGAACACGGATGCAGGCGAAGGACCTCAAATGCAGCAAATGCAGTACTACGATGTTAGTCAAGCGGTCAATGACATTGGCTTCTTTCTGCTGAAAGGACGACGGCGGAACATCGAAGAACAGCTGGCCAGTCAGCTGATTCACGATCAAGCCCAATGGGAAGACCAGTCGCAGTGACGGCATAAAGGGGAGGCCGAAGCCTCCCCGAAAATATGCCCTCTCTTTTTTTGCCTGTCGATCAGGTGTTTTCACCACCGGCCGGAGGATTGCCTTCTTCCCCTTCCGGTTTGTTTCCACCTTCACCACCAGCGCCCGGCTCTTCTTCAGGCGGATTACCACCTTCGCCTTCACCACCTTCGCCAGGACCACCCAGACCCGGTTCTTCACCAAATCCAGTGCCTTCACCACCCGGCGTCTCTTCGCCCGTACCGCCTTCACCACCAAAGCCTCCGCCACCCGTACCACCTGCGCCAGTCGCATCGAGTGCTGCATCCGATGCATTCTTGATACGAGTAAGCTTGATGACGTTTTCGGTGAACGACTTAACCAAGCCTTCAAGGTGAGACTTCTGAGCCTCGAAGAGGTTAAGTGCAGGCACGCCGCTCTCGTCTTGCGTCGTGAGTTCGGACAGCTCCGTGAAGATGCCGTTTTCTGCCATGAACTTGCGCAGGAAGTACGCCACCACCGACTTCTTGAGCGCATCGACTTCGGTACTGATGTTGCCCACGAGGTCTTGCGTGAAGAATTCCGACGCGATCCACGCATCGATTGCCAGTTCCAGCCCTTCCTTGTACTTCTGGTAGGCGGTCATCTGGTTTTCGAGCGTAACCATGTTCGGCTTGGGCAGCGAGGCCCACAACGTCGAGATGAACTGGATCAGGAGCTGTTCCACCACGAAACGCTGCTTGTGGCCTTCGACGCTTTCGGGTTGCGACTTCTGCGCTTCCTTCTGCGCAGTTTCGTTCTTCTTTTCTTCCGGTGTCGTCACACCGTACGGAACGTTGCCAGCAGCCGGAGGCGTTTCCGTCGAGGGAGTAGCTTCAGGCGTAGCTTCCGTACCTGCGTTCTTGTTCTGAACAGCCTTCTTGGCGGCGGTCATGAACTCGTCATGGTCGTCCTCGTTGGCCTGATCCTGAACAGCCAGCTTGGCCTTCTCCTCGTTCTGGACCGTATCGCGCTTGTCCTGACGCAGATGTTCGTAGTTGTCATTGAGAATCTGACGCAGATCATCCATCAGGTACTGGGACGCCCTCGCGTACTTGCGTGTGTGGTCCGCAAGCAGCTTCTCGAAGTTGTCCTGATGCACCATCACCCGCTTAGTCAGCAGCAGGTTGTTTTGCACCAGCGAGGTTGCAAACTCAGCATGGAACGCTGCGTCGATGTTATCGGGCGAGAGACCCGTGAACATGATCGCTTTCTTGTCCAAGGCATCGGTGAGTCCGGTATCGGGCTGTGTGTACTCCGATTTCTTCTCGGAGAACTCGATGTCCAGTGCCGGCACACCGGGGTGGTTCTTGAAGGTGAATTCAAGGCCCGAGCGTTGCAGCCAGTCGACCAGATCCGTCGGCGAGTTCATTCCCAGCGGGAAGTACTGCTGACGGCTACGCACGATTTCATGTGCAGCAATTTCGATCGTCTTCTTCGGGTCCGGATCTTCCGGATCGAGGTTCAGATCAACCTTGGTGCGGCCAATCGAATTACGCACACCTGCCATCGTCTGCGCGAACATGAGCATGGCACGCATCGAGTTGAGCACCTTCATCTCGTCGAGCAGGGATTCCCCCACGCCGTCCGGGCTGAAGTTGAACGCGAAGTACGTCATCAACTCGATCGGGATAAAGAGCAGCTGCGTGTACTGCTTGGCGAGCGTACGCGAGAGCATGATGCGGTAGATCTCGTCACGCCGTGCCAGCGCCACACCGTTGCCATACCAGCCATTGCGCAGTCGAGCCAGGAGATCTGCTTCCACGATCTCCTGATAGTAGCGCACCGAATAGTCGGTCATGTGGGCGTTCATCGACGGGAAGCCCGACATCATCGACTTGACCTTGTTGAGCATGGCCGACGGGAACGAACCGTTGCTGTTCAGGCGTGCGGTCAGTTCTTGGTAGTAGTCGTTCTTACTCGTCCGGCTCACCGGGTTGCCGTCTTGGTCGATCAGCACGAAGAAACCGATCTGCTCTTTCGGGTTACCGGGAATGAACACCGGGATTACCGACTCCGAAGGCAGATGCAGCACCAACGGATTGCCGATCGTACGCCGCGTAAGTTGCTCTTGCGTGCGCAGTGCAGTGATGGCGTTGTGGCCGTACTGCTTGTTCTTGTAGACGAGCGAAGTCAACTCACGATCGGTGAGTCGCTTCATGCCCTCTTTCTCCATCGCAGTCGACATCGCGCTTTCGAGCGACATGAGTCGGTCTTCGACGCCGAGCATCGATTTTACGCGAGTTTCACGAACTTTTTGATTCAGCTGCGGGATCTTAAGAACGTTGAAATTGTCGGTGACATGCAAGTAGGTATCCGGATGCGGCTTTTCCATGATCCCTTCGAACGTCACCCGGCCGTCGGTGGTCTCTGGCACATGCGTATTAAACGCTTCCAGTGCCATACCAGGACCTTTGCGCTCATGCGTCGGTCCAGTTTTCACCGACGGACCCAACACACCCAGATTGCGCACCATGCCGGTAGCCGGATCGATGTGGTCCGAGAGAGCTTCCATCGACATGTGACGCGGTGAATTGATCACATCGTCGATGGAGTTTTCCGGGATCACAGCGATCGGATAGCTGCCCGTTCGGCCGAGAATGTCCGTCAAAATCTCGGAAAGCTTCGACTGAATGTTATAGTCTTGCTCAAAATGCTGCCGAACGCGTGCAAGCATCGCTGCCTGAACATGGGGCGGCATGAGGCCCTCTGCCGCTGTCCACGTCAATTCTGTCGTGGTCAGATCCTTCGGAGACAGAATCGAGCTGACCAGAATTTCGATGGCCAGCTTCATGTCCGGCAGGGTTTGCATCACGGTCTCGGCGTCGCCGATGTTTTGAGCCGTGTGCTGGGAAACGTTTTTGAATGCGTTGATCTGCGGAGTCGTCGGTGCCCGTTCGCCGTGGTTGTTGTAATTCGGAGGAAGCGTTGGACTCACCATCTTGCTGATGGTAGCTGCCAACTCCGGATCGGCTTTAACCATGGACAACGCAGGAACCTTACGGCCCGAGTTCGCGAGTGCAATCGTTTTCTTGATCGCGTCTTTCATTTAAACCTCGTCAGCTTAAGAGGCAGTCGTTATGGCTTCAACCAACTTCTACGACCTGTATATTCAATCTGTGGTGCAGCTGGCTGAGACTATCGTCATCAAATCAGCTGACACGGCGGATGGACTCAACCAATATGTCATCGAACAGAAGGGCGGGAGTGTGAACACGCTCGACCCGACTACGTGGAAGTACTACCTGAACATCACGGGTGAGTACCATTCCACGGACACGATGATGACCGTGACCTCAATGGATACCTTGGAGCAAATTAATTTCACCAAGGAAAACCTGAAAACTCATTTGGCCACGGCAAAGGGCTATCAGTACGGCACGCGCAGCTACCAAGAACTGGTGGCTCGCTATCCGGATCAAGAGCTGCTGATTCTCGGCGTTCTTTATCCGGCCGACATGACCATGGCGGTTGAATCACCCGATGGGACGATTCTTGCCTACCCGCCCAATCTCGTTGAGGCAAACGAGTACTCCCTGATCGACAAGCTCCAAAACTGGATCTATTCGTACAAGGGTCGCTGGATCAATGTGCAGTACAGTATTTCTGATCCGCTGTACTCGTTTGTCCACCACGGGATCATGTACCTGATGCTGTTGTTGCAGATTCTGGGCTATCGCTTGGAAGCCTGCAAAACCAACGAAGCGCATTCGTACCATGTACGGATGTATCTCGCTTCGCATCAAGGACTCGATCAGTACCTCGATTTCATGACGACGAAACAGGCACTCTGGTTCTACCGGAATATCTGTTACATCGAGCGCAACACAGGGCAGCGCCAGATTTTCGATTTGCTCCTTGAGCATATCATGACCGAGCGCAATTTGCCGCTGGCTGAATACCTGATGAAGCATGACATCAGTAAGATGCCGGACGACATGGACCCGACCGTGACGTTTGTTCGCACGCCGCTTAACATCGGCAATGTGGACTCCAACAACGTCGTCGATCTGGACCAGATGCTGACGAAGGAACAAGGCATCGCACGGGACAACGCAGCGTACCAAGGCGATTACGAGCCGCTGATTCTGGAGAAGATGCGGAACTCCAAGTCCAGCACCCTGATGTCGAAAGCATTGTCGTCGGAGATGGTGGACTATTCGAATAGCTCCCCGTACACGCTCTCGGACATTCTGCTCAACCATTGGCTGTGGTTGGCCAGTAAAGGCTCGTACAGCGCGTTCGTTAGCGCCACCAATCCGCAAACGGGAGAAGCTATTCCCATTTCGGTCAAGGACGCCTGGACGCTCATGTGGTATTGCTGGATGGGCTCGAATGGGATCGATCTGTCCAAGTCGGTGATTCCGGCGATGTTTGCGCAGCGCGTGCAACGCATCCCGACTCCGACGACCACGGATCTGCTGAGCGTAGTCGATCCGAAACTCGTGGATGTGACGATCGCACAGAAAGCGCTTTCCATGCAGCCTTCGATTGTGCCGATCCTCTCAACCGAAGCGTTTTATGAGACGTGCGTACAGATCACCGCAGCTGCAAACATGCAGCTTAATCTGGTTGCTTTCATGGAGCACAAGGATCGTCGTGCTTATGTGGAAGGCATGGTCGAGCGGATCTATTCGGATAACGTCGTCTACACGGCTCCTCCGGATCAGACCTACGCAAGCTGGTTCTCAGAGCGTAACCTGAACCTATCGACCTTCAGCAACGACCAGCTGAATCTACTCTATCTGGACCTCGTGAAGAAAGCCACCGGTCTGGATCTCATCAATTCGCAAAGCTTGGCTGCACTGCAAGCAGCAATGGTGAGCATGTTCAAGCGGTTGTCGAGCTATTCGGTGCAGTTCCTCGCCAAGATCAACTCCAGTCCGATCCGTATGGTCAACTGGCCGATCGTTCGTGTGGGGGACGTGAAGGGTAGTGGCTCAGCTGAGTACTACATGCCCGACAACACCGTTGACGTGATGGATGAAACAGTCGAAGGCTCAGCCCTTTGGGAAGTGGATATCAATCACCCGCAACCGCGAGAGAACTACCTATTCAAGATGCATGTGACAGAGCAGATTGAATTGACTGCAAAACCGCATCTGGGTCAAAACGCGGTGCAATACAACTACAACGTGAAGTCCGTAGTTGGCGTAAAGCTCTCGACCCCGCTGCAACCCAACGACGTCGGTGTCATTCCGGTCGTAGGGACAGACGCATGGCTTGCCTTGCCGCCTGAAGAGCGCTATCAGTTTGCTGATGTGTGGCGTAATAACAATTACTACTACACTCCGCCGCCTGAAGAACCGCTCGATGTGGCTATCTTCCGTCAGACCTTGAATGGCTTGACGTGGATTGATCGCACGCCTCCCCGGTTTGCGACGACAACCGATCTCGATGGCTTAGCCGCCTACGATGCCCGGATGTTGACGTTGTCTGATTTGGATGGTTTCAAAGAACTAAATCAGTGAACGTCGTGTTTGATATGAAAACCCCAATTTTAAATTGGATTGTCTGGAAATAAACAACAGGATCTTTCCATGGAACAAATGACGCGTACAGTCTACTCTGCTGCATTGCAGACTGCGCTGTACATGAACCTGCCGGTGCCGATCAAGCCGAACTCGACGCTCAACGAGCGTTTCTCGGTTCAGCAAGGGCAGCTGCCGACCATCGACAATCCGCCACGCGCTCGCTACTACTCGCTCGGAAACGGTGGTCACACCTTCACGGTTGGTGCGGACATGATTCCGAAGCCCGAACCGATTCAGCACCGTGCAACGGACGCTGCGGCCTTCAAGCCGATTCCGTTTGTGCTGCGTCTGCCGACCAACGATCTGTCGCCGACCGATCGTGCCAAGTACGCACTGCGCCGTGCTGAAGTCTGGCAAGGGCAGACGTACTTCGCGTACTACCTGAAGCGCATCGACTTCACGGGCGTGACGGTGGACATGCAGTACAAGACGGTCGACAGCCAAGGCAACGTGACGACCACCGAGTTCGTGCCGGATTCGTCGAACCTGAACCCGACGCCGCCGGCGCTGTCCTCCACCGGGGTGAACCTCACCACGGGCGACTACGTCTCGGCCGATGCACGGGTCGACTTGTCGCTCTCGGCAGCGGACTGTCAGGAGCTGCTCAACGTGGCGCAAGTGATCTGGGGTGATCCGCGTTACGCAATCGTCTCGGAAATCCTACTCTGTTCGGGCGTGGACCAAGCCGTGCAAGCTTCGACGGGTATCGGCAATGGCTCGTTCTCCTTCATGGAGGCGATCGCTTCGCAAGTCATGACGTTCGTCTCGGGTTTCATCCCGGTCTCGTTCATGAACAACGGTGCCGACATCAACCTCGACGTCGGCGCGACCGAGCCGCTGCTCAACCTGAACGGTCAGAACACCGTCTAAGGAGGCGAGCATGTTGACGATGCCGGCTGATACCAGCCCGTACGCGTCAATTCTCGCTATCGACCCTGGTACGGAAACCCTCGGAATTGCGTGTATTGAATTCGACTGCGTGTCGGGTGAGATCCACGGTTCCGAGGCTAAGACGTTCAAGGGCTCGAAGATGGCAAAAGGCAGTTGGGTAGCTGAGGTGCATGGGGATCGGTTTAGCCGCATCAACGCGCATCGTCAAAACCTTGCACGCATTTTGAATGCCGTGCAACCTGCCTTCATTGCCTCCGAATCTCCGTTCTTTTCTCGTGCGCACCCGCAGGCGTATGGAGCATTGACGGAAATCGTCTATGCGTTGCAATTGACAATTTTCGAGTACGACCCTTTACTGGAAGTGGAGTTCATTGATCCGCCTTCAGTGAAAAACGCTGTGGGAGCAAAAGGTAACGCCGATAAAGACACAGTCCGTGCACACGTGCTGGACATTCAAGAACTGAAGTACGCAGGACGCATTGCAATCGATCAGTTGGACGAACATTCGATTGACGCTTTGGCGGTTGCTTACGCCATGTTGCAACGAGTCCGCACGCGCTACTATTGGTTTAAGAACGGCAAGTTAAAACCAATCTGAAAGCGAGAAAGACCATGCCAACCATCCCGAATCTGAAATTGATCGTGGCCGGTATTTTGGTTGCCATAGCTGCGATTGCAGCCGGGGTGATCTGGTATCAGCATCGAGAAGTCGGTAGCCTTAACAAGCAAAACGGGGCCGACAAGGTTGTGATTGCTGACCAGCAACAAGCTGCTTCGGAAGCACACACGACCATCAACAACCAGCAGCAATCCGCGCAAGTAACCGACGCCGGTAACGTTGCGATCCAGCAAGCGCCGGTCAAGAACGAGCAGCAGCAAGCCACTGTTCAACAACAGACCGACACCACCATCTCGACCATCAAGCAGCAGTACAACACGCTGCCCAAGACGGATCAGAACGCGGTGGCGGAAGATCAAGCGATCGCTCAAGCACAGATCGACGGTCTGTGGAAGACCTACTGCAACGTGGAGCCGCAAGCGGCACAGTGCAGCCAATAAGAAACGAGGTAGACCATGAAAAAATTGCTACTGGCGAGCATCATTCCGCTTGCCCTGATGGGTTGCACAACCAATCCGACCGTTCCGATCTACAAATATCAGAACGTGGTGACGGTGTTGCCTAAGAGCTACACCGGTCATTGCGTGGTCAAGACACAGCCGCCCGCGAAGGACGCTTACGTCAAGGCCAGCAAGGACGAGCGCATCAACATGCTGCTCAAGACCAACGCAGGTCTGCTGGTCGACATCCAGACCTGCGACAATCGTTGGGATCAGGTCGACATCTGGAATTCAGCACAGCTGAAGATTTACGGTAACGATCCCACTGCCGTTTTCCCCGGTCAAGCACCGGCTGCCGCACAAGGAGCATCTGCGGCCGCTCCCAGCAAATGAGGAGCGCATAGTGGATCTGGTCCGAGAAGTATTGAATGGGGTGGCCGACGAACGATTGCTCTCGAATCACCATGCCGGAGCAACGCCTCTGCAAAACCTCGTTAAGACGTATCGCGAGAAATCGGCGCATAACGACAACGCCCCCAACCTCACGGATGTTTCCGTGGGGAGTGATTTGAAAAGCGGAATTGGTAACTTGCCCGTTGAGGACCAGGTCTCGATGCTCTATCAGTACTTGGTTGACGCTAAGCGCATCGTGCCGGCTGAGACGGTCGATCAGATTGAAGAGCGCAAGCTCAAGCACACGGCGATCAAGGCGTTTATCTGGGTGGCTGGTTTTGTGGTCGTCATGTTGTTTGGTGCTGTAACAACTATCGCTGTACGCACCGGGGCTGCACCATCGAATGAGTTGGTCTCGACCTTTTTGGAGTTCGCGGGTGAGATCGTGCATTTGATCTTCGCCGGACCCGGCGAATAACCAACGGAGAAATTATGTCGAGCGTATGGCACCAGGCTCTCACGCCTGGACAAGTCGCTTTGGAAGGTGAAGCAGATGGCAAACTCCGTAAGGAGAATGAACATCTGTGGTTCGCGGAAATGATTCTGGAAGGCGTCCATCATTTCCCGGAACTGGAAAAAGCGGCGTCTTGGGAGTTTCACGATCAATGGGGTATCAAGATCGGGAAGTCCGAGAAGAACGCAGCAGCCGGTCAAGTGCGCGTGCGTGGCACCTATCCGGGCGGTGAAGGCTTCATGAATCTGGGTGAGCCCGCGTTCACGCATGCGGTGAAGATCAACGCAGCGGATGGCGGTGCTTACGAGAACGAGATTGAAGTGACGAAGGAGTACTTCGAGACGTTCCGGTATCTGGCAGATAACGGGATGCAGAAAGATCGTTACTTCTTTCCGGTCGACGGTGGTGTGTTTGAAGTCGACATGTTCCTGTTGCCGGGTCTGGCAGAGATGCGACTCAATGGCGGCAAGAATCGCGGAGCCGATTACCACGTCTGGTGCAAGATCGATTACGAGGTGACGAACTTCGATGCACCGATCCCGAAGATGCCGTTTGAAGTCGTGCGGCTCATCAAGGGAGGGCGTGGCGTGCAGAACACACCGGAAGAGACAGCACTGTTGGACAAACTCTTCAAGGAAGTCTACACGACACCGAACCCGCTGCTCAAGAAGTAACGCCAGCATATTGGGGAGGCGCAATGCCTCCCCGTTTTATGCCCTAAACAACGGCTTCAGTAAAACCTGGCAAAACAGTAGCTTGCAGTTGTGACAGATCGAACTCAATCGGCAACGTGACTTGATCCTGCCATGCCAAGGAGTTCGGATTAGCTTGCAAGACAAACGACGCATCCTGCGGTGTGCACTGACGATCGACGATGTCGGTGATATCCAGATTGATGCCGTAGGTGGCGTTGATCTGGGGCAGGATTTGACTGAGCGAAAAGTCTTGCGGAGGCAACACAATCGCCGCAGAATTGACGGGATTCAGCTGGCTCAAGAAAAGACGCCGATAGAACAGCGTTTTCTGGCCCGTATCGCCGCTACAGCGGCCTTGCAGCATGCTGACCACTACTTGGGTATCACTCTGATTGGAATCGCCCGGTAGGGGCGTATAATGCGTCGGAGTGCCGAAGACGGCATCCTTGGGTAAATGAAACCCGTTGGTGAAGTAGACGAGGTCTCGAATGTACTGCTCCGAGGTCGTGGGAGTTTTCTGGGCTGGGTAGGAAGTCAGTCGCATGATGGGAACAGCATAAAAGGAAAAAGAGTAGTCCTCCTCCCTTACGAGAGGAGGACCGCGTCACGCCATCAACGTGTCGAAGTAGTCGTGATACTCCTTGACCCACTTCTTGTTCAACTTCAGGTAATGGCTTTCCAATTGGAACTTGGTGACGTGCTGGTTCCAGTCGAACGAAGTATAATCGAACTTCCACTCGTCGATGAAGGCACCAACCAGATACCCGTCCACAATTGCAATCGGTCCATTGAGGACCGGCACAAACACCAGCGTTTCCGGATCTGCACCGATAACAGGAACCGGCGTGCGTTCGACGAACCCATCGAGGTGTGCGTACTGCACACGACCCTTCAGAATCCGATCGACGTCCTTCAGGCCCGTCATCATGCCAGAACGCATTTCGTCGATGAGGTGCTGGTGGCCTTCTGCCCACCAGTACTGAGAGCCGTCCTGTTTGCCCCAGTGCGGGTGTTCTTCCGACCACATGTGTCGCGGGTCTTCCGCAAACATCATCATGCGACGATATTCGCCGAGTTTTGCCACGTGCAGTCGTTCCATCCGAGCAGGGCCGGTCGGCGTCATCAGCACGTCGCCCGGTTCGAGCGTCTGAATCTGCTTCCACGACTGATCTGCCATCAGGACCAAGCTACCTGCGACAAAACACGACCCACCTCCACCACCACCTCCTGTGTCAGTAGGGGGAGGCGCAGGCGGCTGACCGTTGACGTAGCCGTTCGGTGGTTGAGGCCGCTGCGCTGTACCCACCAGGTTCACGACGTAGTTGCGCGGTGCACCTTGCCCCACTGCGCCACCCATGCCGTAGAACGTCCACAGGTTAGGCCCGAAAGCCCGACTGATAGAGCGATCATTGGTCAGCCGAACATTGTCACCGATTGAGGAGGTGAATGTCACGCCATCCAAGCTGCAATTGCCTGCTATCACCGTCAAGGTGGTGCCTGACCGATAGAACCCGGAGATGTTGAAACCATTCGTGGGTCCCGCCGGATAGTTCCCGGTCACTGTGGTATCGCCACCTGTGGTCGAGAATGCACTGAAGCCGCCTCCTCGATCGATATACAAGCCTCGACCGAAGTTAGCGTTGTTCGCCCCAGTGTAGTCGACGGTATAGTACTGCGTGCCTGCTTCCAACACCGAGACACCGAAGCTCTTGCCGTACCACCAACTCCACGCGAGTCGACCGTTCGCTCCTGCGAGTCGTTGCAGACCCGCATTACCTGCGCTGATAGGGTTGCCCTGCTGTGTTTCATTGCGTGCTTGTCCGATACTGATCGGACCGGAGGATTGCATCGTCATGATGGTTCTCCGTTACGCTGGCAGCAAATCCGACTCCACCTCTTCGGCTTCGACGTCTTCTACCGGTAAGAACGTGCCGAGTCCGGCACGACGCACCGCACGAATCACGCCATCCACCTTCAGGTCGACCGCCTTGATGCCTTCCACCACGAGAGCTGCAAGCTTCTCGTACTGGATCGTCAGGTAGTCTTCACCCGAAATCGAACGGCCATCCGTGCCGCGATCCCAGCTCGTCAGACCCACGACTTCCGGTGCGACGTTCTTGACTTCACCCGCCAAGAGACCCATGTAGCGACGGACTTTGTCGACACCCGTCATCGCCACAGCCAGATCGTTGTGGTTGTACGTCACACCGTGCAACGAATGGATCTTCTTGAGCGGATTCTTGATCGTCTGGATGTTCTCCTTAAGACGCTCGTCCGACATGAAGGCCCAGATATCGTTGTTACAGTAGATCGTCCCCGAGGCATGGATGTCGCCTGCCAAGTCGATGTTGCCCGACGAGTAGACGTAACCGAACGACACGCCTTGTCCGATACCCGTGTAAGCGTACGGATTACCTGCCGGTGCTTTACCGTTGATCTGGTTTTGCAGGTTGTTGATGTTGCCGGAGAATTCCGGATACGCCACGAGGCCACCGAGGTCAGTCGAATCCACCTGAGCACGCAAGCGCGAGCCGTCCCAGCCGAGATAAACCTTGTTGCTGCCTTGGCTGGCACCACCGCCTTGCTGAACCGGCGTGTACGGCAACTTCGCCGCATTGACAGCGCTCGTAATGGCTGCGTCGGTCTGCGCGGTCGTATAGGCACCGACTTGCGCAGCGGTTGTTCGGTGCGGATTGTTGAAGTTGTTCTCGTGCGAGGTCAACTCCGTGCTCACCGCGTTGATGTTGGTCTGAAGCGCATTCTTTGCCGCCGTCAGATTCGCATCGCTTTGTGCCGTGGTGTACGACCCGACTTGAGCAGCCGTGACCTTATGCGGGTTGCTGAAGTTGCTGATGTGCGCATTGAGCGTACTTTGCAACTGCGCCACGCCCGTATTGATCTGGTCGGTCGCGAGATCGATGTACTTGTAGATCGCATCATGCGAGGCTTCATCGCCCAGCAAAATTGCGTCACGAATACGGTCGAGTGCTGCCACCGTGTACTCGAAGCCGAACAGGTCGCCTGCATCGTGCAAGTGAGCGCTCGGCGGGAACGCATCGGGCTTGCCGATAATGGACGGCCACGTTGCGGGACGATCGTCCAGATTCAGGTTGTTGATCTGCTGGATGATCGCGGCTGCCGAGTACGAATACTCGCCACCCACGGCTTGATACTGCAACGACACCGACGAAGACACCGTCGGATCGGTGATCATGATGATGGTCATGACCTCCATGCCGGTATCAAGCGATGCTGCTGTCACCAACTCCGCACAGTAGAACTGATCAGCCGTCAGGGGATGATTGGTTGCTGTGTCGGTGATGATGAGGCTCTTCGTGTAGAACGGCCCGTACGAAGGTCCAACCACCCGGATCTTCCGAGCAGGCATCGTCTGAATATCCCCAGTGACGAGGTTATTCGGATCTTGCCCTGTCGGATCGAACGGGTAACGAATCACAGGGGTACTCATGTTTTTACTACTCCGTTATCTGTTCGATTTAGCCACCGACCGAAGCCTTCAGGTCGTTGAACGCCGTCGTCATCGCGGAAAGCGCACTCACCACATCGGAGACACGAGCAAAACCGTCTTCCACGATGTAGTTCATGCCAGTGGGCTCGGTCGAAGTCGGCCCGCTGGCTGCCGTGAAGATGATGCCGATCGGGTTCAACTCCGTCGAAACCATGAAGTTCACTTGGCCCTTGGTCTTCGCCCAGATTTCGATGGTTGCCACACCGTTGCTGTCCGTGCCTGCGCGCCAGCCGAACTGCACGCTTACTGCCACGCCCGCCATGTTGATGACAGTCATGGTCGGCTGCGTGGTGCGTGCCGAGAGCGTAAGCAAGTACAGACCCGATTGCGTATCGTTGTAGCTATCGCCACCCGAGACAATCAACTGCGCATCCGGCAACTTCGTGGACGAATCAGTGCCAGGCAGGTGGATGTAGCCGAGCTTGGTCCAGAGGTTGGTCGACTGCGTGACGTTCTGCGGTTGCTCCGATTGCTGAGCGCCGGCGGGCGTAGACGACTGCACCATGTCGATGAACTGCTGCGGCGTGTAGCCCGCAAAGAGCGACGAGTCCGCAGCTTTACCGGCCAAGATAGCTGCTTGCAACGTCGGCTGGTCCATGCCATAGACGTGATTCGCATCGTTGGCGGTGCCGCTCAAGATGGCGCTGGTCAACTGCGTTTGCGAAAGACCGTACACGGTCTGCGCATTCAGAGCCGTATCGGCTGTGCCAGCCGTCGCTGCTTTACCTGCCAGCACGGCTGCCGTAAAGGCTGCCGGTGTTTGACCGCCGAACTTCGCGGAGTCCGCTGCTTGTGCGGTCGAGCCCAGTTTGCCGAGCAACAAGTTGTCGACTTCTGCCTTCGAGTAGGCACCCACTTGACCTGCATTGACACGGTGCGGGTTCGTGTAGTCGTTCTCGTGCAGCGCCAGCTGCGCCACCACACCGTTGTTCACGAGCGTCGCGGTCTTAAGCGGCGTCATGTAGACGTCGTCACGCGTGCCTGCGCTGGCATCTGACGTGGACGCAACACCATAGTTCTGGACGTTGCCCAGACCCACTTGCGTGGCAGTGGTTTGGTGAGGGTTGGTGTGGTCTGCCTCGTGGTTCGCGAGTGCCTGACTCGGGATGTTCTGCACTGCCAGCGCCGTCATAGCCGGCGTCATGTACAGGTCGTTGCGCACCCCGGCTTGTGCATCTGCTGCGGTCGCGACGGCGTAGTTCTGGACGTTGCCAAGTCCGACCTGTGTAGCAGTCACCAAGTGCGGGTTGTTGTGGTCGGCCAAGTGAGCAGCCAGACCCGTCGAACCCGTTTGACGCAGCATGTCGCTGATCTGGTTGATCGCGTTGACCACATCGCTCATGCCAACCAGGTCGACCAGATTCCACTCGTGGTCGATAACCGGGAAGGTGACCGGTTGTTCCGTGACCTGCTCCCACGTCGTGATACGCGGATTGTGCAGACGGTCCGCGAGGATCTTCTGGATTGCATCGGTGTCGATCGTCCAGATACCACCCAGCGTCTGATACTTCAGCTGGATTTGGCCAGCCAGCATCGTGTTGTAGAAGCTGATCGAGCCAGCGATCGGGGTAGCACACGCGAGCGACGCATCGTGGAACATATGCGTGCAAACGTAGTCAACCCCTTCGACCAGCGTTCTGACATTACCGGTCGTATCCTTGAACGTAATCACCAACGAATTGACGAAATACGGAGCAAGGTTCGGAACGATAAAGTGAAAATCCCGGTAGTTCTGTGCAGTAAGAATTTGCTGCTCAGCCGGGATCAAATTTGATGCCAACTTGCCCGTCGGATCAAACGGATAAGTCGTGCCGTCGATGGGTGTCGACATAAATGCACTCCCGCGTGAAGAAGCTAATGTTGTGATTCAAAGTCAAACGACTATACTATTTGCACTTTCTTAAGGCGAACTCCCTATGGCCTACACCCTTGTATCAGCGATCGCAAAGCCTATTGGAGGCGGGGGTCGCTGGGTCAATGTCGACATCTCGAATCTGTCGTTCAACGACATTTTCCAGACGTATTTGCGTGTGATTGCGACGTTGTCGAATCCGTTTGACAGCGCACCCACTGCATTGGATTTGGCACAAATCGAGTACACGATTGCCGATCCGTCGATTACGTTCAGTCAGTACCTGCAAAACATTGGTACTGCATCGTTGCCGACAACACCAAATCCGCCCGTCATCAAGACAGCGTACGCCAAGTACAACGACGCATTCAACGCAGGGTATTCGGTCACGCCAGTCTCACTGGATGCAGCCATCGACACGCAGTTGCCGGACGCTGCGAAGACTTCGCTTAAGCTCACCGACTACACCAACAGCGTAGAACCGGAGACGAATCCGATTAACTTTACGCTCTTTGGCAAAAGCTGCATGGTGTCAGTCAACGGTTACTGGCATTACGTGGCAGCCGATTCGACAGGTGCGCTGGTGCGTGATGCCATGGTCAGCTGCGTGAAGAGCAACCGCAACACCATCGGTATCTGGTCGCTGGCCAATCTGGGATCGATCGAGTACATCGATCTGAAGCCGGAGATGATTTACACGCAAGACCCGACTTCCAGTCTTTCGAAGGGCGTGTATATCGACATCGGGCAGGATATCAGCAACAAGACGGTATTGCTTGTTATCGCTGGTTACCTTCATGTCGTGGATGACCGCTTCCCCGTCTTCAGTCGAGTCGGCGATCAAGTGGTGAAAATCGACTGGGGTAACTTCCCGTACGTTGATCGTTACTTCGAACAGGCTGAGACGATTGACCTGTCGCCCATGAACCTCACCCACACCGCGAACAACGACTCTCAAGTAGCAGTCAGCGAACTGATGAGCGATGCCGCGATCCGTGCGTACTGTTCGTTGTCGCAGTCGTTTGTCGTCTTGCTCGATAACACGGAAGTGTTTGTCGACTATCAGGACGTGACGTCCACGGGTCCGGGTGTCTACATCGGTTATCAGGAACCGAACTGGCCGCTCCTGACGGGACACGGGAAGGTGAGCGAGTGGTGGAGTACGGAAGAAACAGGACAGTGGGGTGTGTGCATTGCAGACAGTCGCATGGACACTCGCACCTACAACACGACCGATCTGGCGCTTAACAGCGTAGCGGCGAATCGAATTCCGGCTCGTACGCATTTCGTCAGTCCTGCCCAGTACCTGAAACTGGGAACGGATGTCAATTTCAATTGACGGCATAAAGCCCACTAACACCCTGACACAGCTGGGGTGTTAGTGGGTCTATGCCGCTTCTTGCGAATACACCATCAAGACGTCAAGATTTGACGGTGGACCAACAACTGCTTGACGTCCTTTTCGATGTCTTCCGGTCTGCCGTAACGCAGCCAGCGTGGCATCGCCGCAATGATCTGTTTGGCGGCCCGATCGATCAAGTCGGGAGTGATCTGCTCTTCCAGAACAGACACATCGACAATTTCAGAAAGGGTTTTGCCATGCCAGATCGCCTTGCTCAGATGGACCGGCAACTTCAGTGCTGCGTCATTGTTGGACAGACCCATGAGCTTGTTCAGCTTCTCCAACATCGGGTCGTCGTAAGGCGCTGGGCCTTGTTGTCCTTCTTTGGCGCGGGCAAAGAATGAAGCCAGAAACATCAAGCGCTTGGTGCGTCGAGGAAGATAGTTCGCGAGCAAATGCTCACCATATTCCTTGATTGCCGCCGAGGCTCGGTTCATTTGGAACTCCGAACGAGAGGATGTGCGGCCTCTATCTGTATTGGTTTGACCGCACGGCAAAGGGGGGTTTATCAATCAACTGCTACGGGTGCCGTCGCCTTATCCGTAATTACTCGGATGTTGGAGTACATTCCTGCCCAAATGCCAACTGCCCCATCAATCTCGATGACAGTTGCGTGACGAAATGCGAGTTCGCTTTCGAGCCACGTAATGAGGCTGACCTTCGGGTTGAACTTCTCCAGACGCCGTAGTCCATTACGATCCAGCAAGTCAATGCCAAGCGTCAACTTCAATGTCGCTTGACCGAGTTCCCCCGTAGCAGCGTCTGACAGGTAATTTGCCATGACGTCCAGTGCTGCGAACCCGACGGTGTATTGTTCCTTGAGAACACGTTGAAGCGTGCTTTCTTTTTTAACCGTTTTGACAACTGTCTCATAAAGAATAGGCGTCAAATCCGTCACGACCAGATTACTTGCACGTTCCTTGCCAGCGACGACGGCTTTTTCGCCATCCAGGAACAGGTCGAGTTTTTCAGCCAGAAAACCGATGTTCTCGACAGCACGGTATGCAAGCTTCGCCGGACGGAATTGTGCGGTGAGCGGCTCGTCATCTGCACCAACGAGATCGTACCGGTACTTGTCCCCCCGGTACATCGCGAGATGTCCGTAAGCGGACAACTCTTTGTGTACATCTGCCTTGAAGACGTTACCTACGACCATCTTCATCAGGTTGTCGGTGTTGTCGGCCATGTCGGCTTGGTAAGCCAAAATCGACTCGATCACCGGGTCGGGTTCCTGTAGCCGGATCACGGCGTAGGACCCATCCGCCGAACGCATGCCGTGTTCGTCGTCTTCTTTTCCGTGGTTGCCGAGGTAGTATTCACCCGGCGTGAGATGCGTGCGACGCGTGTTGAAGTAGAGGTTCTGGTGCGAGATGAACGGATGCTTGTCCGCATTGTAGCCCCAGTAGCCGTCTGCTTCGCTCGTGTTAATCTCGGCTTTGACTTGCTTGGCCAGCGAATGGATCGTACCGATCATGGCCAGCCGGTCTGCCTTCATGTTGCCGAGGATATCCGAGTGAGCTTTCACCCAGTCGAAATCGACCGTGATGTTCTTGGCCCGCAGACCTTCTGCCAACTCGAACAGCCGACGCCAGTTGTCGACGTTGGTGATCGGCGAGCCGTCGCTGCGTCGCCAACCGTACTTCTTCCACGAGTACACCCAGTTCGTCATGCCTTTGCGGACATACTCGCTGTCGGTGTAGATGCGCACCATCGAAACTGCATACTTCTCTGCGTGCAGCAAACCGTAGTAAGCTGCATCGATTTCTGCGACGTTGTTCGTCACCGTACGGCCAGCGGCCATGTCGATGTTGTAGCTGCCAAAACCATCGACGTAGTGCAACGGTGTCACCGGCTTGATCTTGCCTTCTTTGACGTGCTCGTCAGTCTTCAGAAGGTAGCCGTCTTCAGTCAGAATGTGGTCGGGATTACCCGAGCCTTTCTTCGGTTCGGTGAAGCTAAAGAGATAACCATGCAAGCCCCAACCACCGAAGCCCGGATTGGGAATGCACGAACCATCCGTCCACAGGCACATGCCTTGTTTGACTTCTTGGTCCGGTTGCTTTTCGGAACTCGTCTTGCTCATGTTTTTGGTCCTGTTTGGGTCGAGTATTCGATCTAAATGATCTACTGACCCAATGAAATCTGATGACCAGACAGATAGTCCTGACAATCCTTGAGATACTGTTGGTGACTATCGCGCAGGCGTTTCTTGAGTTCCCCGATGTACATGTACAACGCTTTAATCTGGTCTTCAGCGACCTGATCGAAAGCATGGGGATCGTTGCTGTTGGTCAGCTTAGCCAATTTGTCGTAAGGCAGGTCTGGCTCGCGAGGCAAGGGTGGTAACTTGTAGATGGGACAAACCGCCGTGACCGACGGTTTTTTCCTCTCGTTACCCGAGTCCGGAGTCGTCTCATTGGCCGACTCCGTCTTGATGGCTTCATCCGATAAACTGGCGGTTGCCAGTGCTGCACTCGCCCGTTTGGGTTCAGCAGCATCGGTCACTATCATTGTCGTGTGGTTAAACGAATTGCATGATGTCAAACCAAGAAAGAGCGACACGACCGTCAGGGATTTGCGTGTGGTGATCATGATGGTTGTCTGAAAAACTAGTGTCGATACGGATCATGCATGAAATCCGGTGACGAGTAGAAAGCATCTTCACGTCGTTGGTTTTCACGTTGGATTTCCGCTTGCTTGGCACGGATGTCGTCGAGAGTTTTTTTCCACTCCTTATACCGACGAGTTGCTTCTGGCGAGTTGTTATTCTGATTCGGATGCGGCTTATGAACCGGCTCAGGCTTTTGCCGGTGCGGTGTGCGACGCGGCACCGGCGGAACATCTGCTGGAGCAGGCTGCTCTTCCATAGGCGTCGGGACAGGCTCGTCAGGCGGAGGCTGAACAGGCGTAACCGTTTGTGTAACTTCCTGTTCAACTTGCGGCTTTTCTTGCTTCGGCGTTTCTTTTGGAACCGTCGAAGGTTTGACAACGGGATGCGAGGATTGATTAATCCCCTTGTATTTATCCTCCAGTTCCTTGTACTTGCGGTCAAGGATGACGTAGTCGGCGGAGATCTTCACAAGCTTCGGAAGAGTGAACATGTTCAGAAAGAAAGACAGCAAGATGAGGCCGATCAAGAACACGCGCATCTTGTTGGTCTTGAGGGCCTCCTTGATGCTCTTCTCACCGAGAATCATTTCCTTGATGAAAGGAAACAAAAACGTGAGGAGTTTGAAAGCTGACATAAGGCGGTCCTTTAGTTCATTTTATAGCTTCAAGTTACCATGGCTGGTAACGAAATGCAAGAATGCTCTTCTTTTTCATTATTTCTCGCTCGATTTTCGCGGGAACAGCTGCTGCACTAGGAGAAATCCATGTATGTGTTAAAAGGATTCGCCGCTAACGCCCTGTACTGGAATAACACTCCGGGTCAGGTCGAAGCGATCGGCGAGCTGACGACTCAGTCGTTGACGTACTCGACCGAAAAAGGTGTCTATCAAAACGACTCGATTTCACCTGACATTCAGCTGATCTCGTTCACCAGCGCAACGGATGGTACCGCCCAGTCCGTGCCGAACGATCTGCGCGATCGTGTCATTACCATTTGCAAATGGGTGTATGACCAGATCAACAAGGGTGTACAACTGTATTCGGATGAGCTGCTCAACGAAGCACTGACGCAGTTCCAGACGACGGCAGGTACGTTCGCCTGTGGCAACATCATCAGCGACGGCAATGGTCGCTGGGCACCGGAGTGGTTCAGCTGGGTGGATAACGCACTCACGCAAGCCGGTACGCAGAACTCGATCAAGTTCTGGTTCGTGGACGCCGCGTTCCAATCGGAATACGACGCCTTCTCGTTCAAGGTCGCACCGCCGCTCACGCCGCTGGATAACTTTTTCCAGACCGGGCAGCAGGTGGATACGGCGATCAATGCACGCACGCAGCCGCAGCTGTTCGATCAGATCACCGCTGTACGTGGCAACGATCCGGAAACCATCCAGGTCGCGCTGTCGTACAACTACATCGACCCGAACAACCCGGCACACATCGTGCCGACGTTGTGGGTGGTGCTGATCTACGGCGCAGCCGGCAACACGATCGACTCGATCAACGATGCGCTCGTGAATTACATCCTGGCCAATTCGACGCACAGTCGCGACGACTGGGTCAAGATTCTGCCGGATCTTTTTCGTCGGACGGAGTTCGTCCTGATTCCGCTCTGGGATCAGCTGGCAATCCCAGATAACGCGTTGAAGCCCGGCCTCTATGCGACGATCACCAACCTGCAACGCGTCAATGCGCTGTTCAAGGCGAAGATCACGTCGTATCCCTCGGCTCATATCGATAGTCATTTGACTTTGATGGCGCATCCGTACAAGAATTTGCAGATCGCCAGCGTCGGGTCGACGGACAATCGCAACAACTGGTACGAGCTGAATCAGGTGTTTTCTGACCTGTTGGCAGTCGGTTCGACTTCGTCGGATTTCGGCCGCATGAGTCAGGATACGCAAGGCTTCCTGCTCAAGCTCGAACAGATGCTGGTGACGGCTGAGACGATGGGTCCTTTCACGGATATTCCGCGTGGCTTCACGCGTCTGATTCGTGACGGGATGTTGTACATCGTCATGAACTACGAGAACGTGAACTATCTCGTAGCGGCCAAACAGGATCTGACGCAGGTCATTCCGCCGCTGGGAGGCTGATAAATGGCTGACATGCTCCCAATGCTGGGAGCCAAAGGCATTTACAAGCTGAAGGCTCCCTTTGACAAGGATCTGCTTGTTGACGTGATGTACACGTGTATTGCCATCCGGCAGTTGCGTGCCATTACCGCAGAAGGCGGCGATCCCTTTACGGACTACTACGCCACTCCGCATTCGATCGATAGTTCGGTCTACAAGACGGACTTAGCCAACGGTGTATCGATCATTTCGTTGCAGGCCGAAGACAATTCAATCGTTGACGTCCCTTCGAGCTATTTGGCGGCGTATCCGGATGCAGGTGGTGTACCGTATCGGGTGATGTTGCTGTCGATCAACTTGGGGGCCGTTCCGGATGCATTGGATCTGTCCCCGATCATCCAGAAGATCACCGACGACGTGAAGGACATCGTTGGGGTGGAGTCGACGGTGCGGGCAGTCGCTGTGTCAAACACGACGCTGCTCGATACGGCTACGGCTCAGAACGCAGAAGCAGCACGGCAAGCCAACATCACCAACAGCACGACGGACTTTTCGAAGTTGCAGCAGATGACGGCGCAGCGTGATGCGGCGTTGCAGAAGGTACAGGAGTTGCAGAACTACATCTTGCAACAGCAAGGTGCGCAACCGGTTCCTCAGCCGGGACCGATTTAAGCGACGGCATAGACGGGGGCCCTTACGGGTCCCCCAATATGCCCTTAGTTGTACTGAAGGTTCGGAGCGTGAATTGCTTGCGATGCGTCGATGGTTACAGCCGACACATGGCCCTTCACGTCCATGTTACCCAAGAGTTCGGTGTCACCCGCAATCTGGATCTTACCCGAACCCGGACTGCCCACACCACCGGCACCCGCAGCAGTCACCATGTCACCTGCCAGTCCAAACGCGCCCAGTTCGTTGAAGTTGCCGTTGTGATTCGTAGTCGGACTTTGAATGTCCCAACCATCGCCAAAGACAAACTTCCCTTTCTTAGCTTGTACCGTCCACGTCTCAGGTACGTTGATAAAGGCGTTCTTCTTGTTGATCTGGAACATCGTGCCTTCAGCATTTTGCATCTGCAAGATGAGGTTCTTGGTATCGAGCAAGAAGAAGTTGCCAACATCGTCTTGGAATTGAAGAATCCCTTGTCCGGTGTTGATCTGGATGTCGTAGCTGGCGACTTCCCCATTGGCCTTCGACGTATGGAAATGGACCAGTTTGTCGTGGGTGGAGATTTCGAAGAAATACGACGTATCGGTATTGGCACTACCTGCGTTGTCGGTGTTACCAGACGCACCCTGACTGGCAGAACCGCTCCAAGCGTAGATGACTGTCTCCAGCTTGCGCAGGTTCAAGTCATCCATCATCGTGACCCAGTAGTACTTGTCCGAGTCGCCCATCCGGTAAAGCATCACGCGCTCGCCAGCCCGTACGTCAGGTGCCGTCATGCGGTTGCTACCCATCGGCATCCATTCAGCCGAGACACTGGCGGTTTGCTTGATCGACTCCGAGTAGCTCTGCCCCTGAGCGTCCACGCCTTGGGCTTCGTATTGCGTGACGTTGCTGGAGATCGTCCCGGAAAGACCCGGAAAGGATTCCACCGGAGTGACTTCCACAATCTTGGAACTACGCGCCTTGTCTGCGGCCACAATACCGAAGGAATAGATCCGCAGGCGCGAGATCTCCGGCTCATTCGTTGGTAAGTTCTGCATTATAAAAACCTTTCCAATCAAAAATCAGTGTCAGGCGACATCGTCTGAGAAACCACCAATTAACAACACCATGAGAATCATCGACATCGAATTGGCGGGGTACAAACGACTGGTGTTTAACACCGTTGCCGTTTTCAAGATGAGTTTCACCCAAGTCATTCAGATGGTCTTGGGGACAAATGGGACTGGGAAGAGTTCCTTGCTCTCGGAACTCACGCCGTTACCGGCCAATGGATCGGACTTTAACAAAGGCGGATCCAAAATCATAACCATTAGCCACCGGGGAAATCACTACCGGTTGGTGAATCGGTTCGATACTCAAAAGGGTTGGCACAGCTTCGAGAAGAACGGTGAAGAGCTGAATCTCTCGCACTTGCAAACCACGCAGTACGAACTGTGTCAGCAAGAATTCGGCTATAACGACAACATCCGGCGGCTGTTGCAAGGCAAGATCAAGTTCTCGCAGATGTTGCCGAAAGCACGTCGCGAATGGCTAACTTTGCTTTCGGATGTGGATTTCGATTATGCCATCCAAATCTACGACAAGCTGCGCCGGGAGTTAAGTGCAGCGTCGGGCTTTCTGAAAGTGCAGCGGGGTCGACTGGTGGTCGAGCAGCAAAAGATCATCACGACCGAAGAGCAGACGCGCCTCAGGAACGAAGTTACTGCCCTGCACACGGAGTTGTCAAAACTCTTGGCAGTGCGCAAACCGATTGAGCACAATCTGGGCGAGTTAAAACACCGCCAGGAGACGATGCTTATCAATCTGGAGCAGATGTCCGACCAGCTGCTCCGAACCCGTTACATGGCTCCTTTGACGGCCTATGGGGCAGAAGAACTGCATCGCAACGAGTGGGGTGAATTAGAGGCACCGCATTTCACTTCCATCGAGCAGGTGGACAACTATATCCGGATTCTGCGTGAGAATCTGGCAGCCAAGCAAGCACTGCTCAATCAGTCCGTTAAGGAACACAGTCAGATTCAGGAAACGCTCAAAGTCCTGAAGCAGACCGGTGGTGTCGAGATGAAGTCGCTCTCGGAGAAACTGAACGAGCTAATCGATAGCAAACAGCTCACGCTCACCAAGCGAAAGCTGGGCTTGGCGTTTGACGATCCGATTCAAGCGTCGATTGCATTGGAAGCTTGTCGGGAGTTACTCAACGAAGTCTTTTCCCAGATTCCGGAAAATGAAGATAAACGTTTTAGCCAAGCGGTGCGTGAGAAATACCTTGGCGATCGTAAACGACTCCAAGAAACGCTCCACACCTACAAGCGTACGCTTGACCAACTTGATGCTCAGAAAACACATCAAGAACACCATCTCGCAAATGGGCAAGTCGAGTGTCCGAAGTGCTTTACTCGCTTCGCTCCTGGTGCCTCCGAGCGAAAGCTTGAAGAACTCACCACCCGTATTAAGGCGGGAAATGGAAAGCTACAGGAAGTCACTGAGCAGCTTTCTGACGTCGACAGTAAGCTTGAAGGAATCGACTCCTACGGTGCGCTATATCGGCAGTACGCTGGGATGGTCCGAGGCTATCCAGCGTTGCGAGCTTTCTGGGATTACCTCGATCAGGAAGAAATTCCAAGAACATCTCCTCGGATGATTCCGGCGCTTGTCATGCAGTTGAACAACGACTTGCAGTTGGAACTGGAAGCGGATCGCATCCAGCAAGAGATCGAGAAGACCAAGCAGCTGATGCACCAAGCGACGTTGGTTGGTAATGCAACACTGGCTGAGACGCAAGCCAAAGCCAGTGAAATCGAAGCGCACGTTGAAGGGATGACCGCATTCATTCAGCAGTTGCAAGTGCGCATCGAAGAGCATTCCCGCTACCGTAAAGAGTTGGCCGATGCGTATCAACTGGGTGAGAAGATCGTCAAGCTCAAAGATGATGCCTCCAAACTGACGGAGACCATCATCGAGACCATGTGGATGGAGACGATCCACCACTGCGTCAATCAGTTGCAATCGCAATTGCTGCGTAAAGAGGAAACGCTTAACGAAGTGAAAGAACAGCTTCGTCGCGTGAAGGACCTCGAAGACCAGATCACGATTGAAGAGCGTCGTGAGAAGGCGTTGCAGATTGCAGTCGATACGCTCTCGCCGAAAGACGGCCTTATCGCGGAAGGTCTCTTGGGTTTCATTCGCACGTATGTACGGCAGATGAACGGCATCATCAAGAAGATCTGGTCATATCCGCTGGTGGTGAAAGAGTGCGGGATTGCTGATGGCAACGGCGTGGAACTCGATTACAAGTTCCCGATGCTGGTAGCGGATACGCTGCCTGTGTCAGATGTATCAGACGGGTCTTCGGGTATTGTGGACGTAGTCGACCTTGCGTTCATGGTCATCGCGATGAAGTACTTGGGGTTGGCTGAATCGCCTCTGTTCGCTGACGAATTCACCAAGTCGTTTGACAACGAGCACAAGAAAACGGCCATGGTGATGATCAAGACGCTGATGGAGACCACGTCTTTGACGCAGCTTTTCATGATCAGCCACGACTACCAGCATTACTCGTCGTTTGCCAACGTGGAAGTCTGTGTGCTTGATCCGAAAAATATCGTGGTGCCCGATACCTATAACGAACACGTCATGATGGAGTAAGTATGCAACGCCTTTTCATTACGGCGAAATGTCACCGCGCGAAAGTCACGGGTGCCAATCTTGACTATACCGGCTCGATTGCCGTGTCGGAAGAGATCATGGATGCGATGGGATTGGCACCCTTCGAGTTCGTTCACGTGAACAACTGCGCCAATGGCGCACACTGGGAAACGTACGTCATTCCCGGATTACCGGGCGAGATCACACTGCATGGGCCTCCGGCGCACCACTTCAAGGCGGGTGATCTCGTGGTCATCAATCGTCTTGTTTCGGTTGAATTATCCGAGATCGCGAAGGTCGAGCACGTCTGTGTTTTTGTCGACGGGGAAAACCACGTCACGCGGGTCGACAAAAAATCGATGGCAGACATGGCGCTGCGGCGCTGGGAAGAAAGATAGATCGTTGTTTCTGATTAACGCAGTACTTTTACCACAAGGGAATCAAATGCAAGCACTCGACGCAATGAATCGGCTGAACATCGAACTCACGCACTTGCAGCGTGTCGCTGTCCAGATCATCTCGCTCGTCCAATCGCCGAACATCAAGCTGCCCTCGCATCTCGATCACGACATCGCCGACCAAGCAAATCGCGCTGCCGGCATGCTGATGTCGATCGCCGACAAGCTGCGCGAAAACATCACCGCGATCGCCGCGCAGCAAGTGCAGGTGAGCGCCGATCAACTGCGTGCTGCCACGCAAAACCCGACGGCTCCGATGTCGGCAGGGCGGCAACAGATCGCTGACATCGCCACCGATCTGGCGAAGAACCTGCTCGGCCAGAAGATCGGTCCGGACAAGGGGCCCGAATTCATCGAAGGTGTCGAGCGCGTGCAAGCGCAGCGCCAGCAGCAACGCGCACAAGCGGATTTCGCCAGCGAGATGCCGACCAAGGCAAGCAACCCCGCTGCTGAAACCACCGACGGTCCGACGCTCGCCGCTGGTGCTCCGGCCGTGCACGATATCCGGGCACGTCAACAGGAAGAACGGCGTCAGGGTCTGATCGAATTGCTCGTCGGCAAGAACGGCCTGCTCTCGCGCTGGTTCTCCTCGGGGGTGTACGCCGAAGGCACCGGCGTGATCGCACCGCAATACGACGTCAACCTCTATCAGGAAGACATCGGTCAACTGCCGTACGATCGTCTCGTGAAGTGGCCGGAAGGCTTCTATCGCGAAGCTGCATCGTCGGCCTTCCAGTTCCTGCTGAAGACGGAGCACTTCGTTGCGACTGTTCACTTCAACCGGATGACGGACGCCGATGTGCAAGCGCGTGCGAACGCCATCGAGTTCTACTTCCACAACGACGAGTCGAACCCGCGTGTTCGCCGTCCGGCTTCGGTGTTCGACACCGGCCTGCTGGAAAACATCATCCGTGATGCGAACCAGCGTCTGACGCAGATCCACAACGGTCAGTAATTACTGGCGGCATAAAGAGGGGAGGCATTGCGCCTCCCCTCTATGCCCTTAGGCTTTCACGCCGTCGAGGCTCGTGACTTTCTCGATATGCTTGATCGTGCGACTGATGGACTCGCTCAGGCCGAGCACCCGGTAGTAGACGATCGAGTAGAACTCCAACTCCGAGGCGACTTGGAAAGCACCATCCGACAGGTCGATCAGGATAGCCGGACTTACCTTGTCGAAGTGACCTTCGTGAATGCGGTTGCTGATGCGATCGAGCATTTCGACGCATTCGTCGACCTTCTTGTTCAGATGCGAACGTTCGATCTTGTTGATCTCTTTCGACATCTCGTCAGCGGTCTTCAGGACGTTGTCCCAATCACCGTTGCGCTTGACGACGTTCTCGACGCGTACGTCGGTCTTGGTCGTGCCGTTGAAGCAGTCCTGGATGCCCTTGATGAGCTTCTCACGCTCAGCCTGAAGCTCGGCGTAGAACTTCTTCTTGGTGGCCGTCTCAACGAGCGAGGACTTGTTGCTCATGATCATCGCGAGGAAGACTGCGAAGTCATCCAGCACCTTCACTGCCTTGCTCACATGCTGCACAGCCGGGTGCAGCGCTGCGATGTATTCGAGGTACGTCACCTTCAACCCTTCGGGCACGAATGCGCCGAGCGGCATGAGCGTCGTGTACGAGTGACCTTCGAGCGACTTCAGAAAACGCTTCTGGTCCCCTGTGATGGCTACCGCAGGTGCGGGAGTGAAGAGCCCTTTGAAGGACGAGATGCCGTCGAGGATGGGCGGGAAGACACGTTGAACCAGTCCCGTGAGGTCCGGCACCGTGTACGCTTCGAGCGCTACCAAATTGCGCACGCGTTTGAGAGTATTGTCCATATTGGTTCCAATGAAAAATCGAGACTGATTCCTGCATAAAAATGTACGATGGGTTGCCATTCTTTGAGGATTGCTAGATTTTCTTTTAACGGATAACGACACATGGAACTGCTTCGACCGGGGTTTTCGCTGGCCCCTTTGCATAAAGCAATGATCAACATCGGTGCGCTGTTCGATATTCCGACAGGCACTTTCCTCATGGGTAAGTACGGGGAGATGATCCTGAACGGGGGCATTGCCAACATTACCGGGATCGCAGGCCAAGGCAACAGTTTCAAGTCCACGCTGATGGACTTCATGATTGCCATGGCGATGTTCCGGATTCATGCCATGTCGACGGCGAGCGTCTACGACACGGAAATGAACAAGCACGAGTGGCGTCTGAAGACACTGCAACGCTTCATTATGCTGTATCTCGGGATGAAGACAGAAGACCCGGACCTGTTCGAACAGGGCCGCATGGTCATCACCGACAAGACGATGCACACAGGTGACGAGTGGTACGATATTTTGCGTACCTACCTGATTACCAAGAAGAAAGGCGCGAAGTCGATCATGGCCAATACGCCTTTCATCGACCGCGACGGCGAGTCACTGATGCAAATGATCATCCCGACCTTCACAGGTGTCGACTCCTTCTCGCAGTTCATTACGCAAAACGCGATGAAGCTGCAAGAAGAGAACAACATCGGCGAGTCGGGAACGAACATGCTGAACATGCAGCAAGGCCGTGCGAAGGCGCAGTTCCTGATGGAAATCCCGGCTCTGGCACAAGCAGCGTACAACTACGTCTTCTTGTCGGTACACATCGGGGAAGAGTTCAACATGGACCCGCACAACCCGAAGCAAAAGAAGCTGCAATACCTGAAGCAGGGCCAGAAGATCAAGGGTGCGCCGGAAGGCTTCATGTTCCTCACGAACAACTGCTGGATGGCGTCGAGCGCTACCATCCTCAAGGCCGACGACGGCAATGGCCCGCTTTACCCGCGCGACTCGGACGACAAGCTGAAGTCGGATACCGACCTGAACGCGGTGACGGTTGCGCTGTTGCGCGGCAAATCGGGCATGTCGGGTCTGCCGCAGCAAGTCGTCATCTCGCAAGCCGAAGGGGTATTGCCGGCTCTGACCGAATTCCATTACCTGCGACAGGTGAAGGAAAAGGGTGGTGACAAGCGTTACGGGTTCAATGGCAATTTGCAGAACTACGAAATGGATCTGCTGCCCGGCGTCAAGCTCTCGCGCACTGCGGCACGCAGCAAGATCGACGACAATGCTCAGCTGCGTCGAGCGCTGAACATCACGGCAGAACTGTGTCAGATGCAGCAACTCTGGCACGAGGACTCCGGGAACTACCAGATGTTGCCGTCGGATCTGTACGCTACCTTGACGCAAAAGGGTTACGACTGGAATGTGCTGCTCAACACGCGCGGCTGGTGGGCACTCGATAACGACGACCCCAAGCACGCGCTTCCGTTCCTCTCGTCGATGGATCTGCTGCGCATGGCCAAGGACGAATACGTTCCGTACTGGATGACGGCAGACAAGAAGGTCAAGCCCGAATACCAGAAGGCGGCCGCATGAAACGGCTGCTGATGGCTCTGTCGGCTTACGCCTTGGGTCACGAAGCGTACACGTATCACGTGGATGGCGAGCAGCTGCTCTTCACAGTCTTCTTTGTGGGGACAGTTGCTGCCATTTACCAGACATTCGCCAAATACCCCTTGCAGCGCGCATAACTCGTATGGGGATTATCCCGCACATTTGAGGAAACCATGGAAGCTCCAACCGCAAAACCCGAAGCTCCGACCAAGGAGCCGCTGCTTCACGAAGCAGCCACCAAGGCGTTGAAAGACGCTGGCCACAACAACCCCGAGTTCTGGAAAAGCTACCTGCATCCGCACGGCGAAGATCCGCAGGTGGCATTCGACATCCAGCGCTTCCTGATCAACCGTTCGTTCGAGATGACGATCGGCGGCGTCAACCCGAAGACGTTCTTCGAGAACCAGAAGACGGCCGAGGACTACGCTCGCGACCAGCTGGACGCGCGCTACTGTCTGCTGCCGACGGGTGACTTCAAAACGTGGATGCACTCCTTCAAGCAGAAGGTGGTGCCGTTCATCATGAAGTACAACCTCGGCGTGTTGCAAAGCGCCGTAGCGTAAGCTGCCGGGAAGGCGTGGGATAATTATGCAGAGGTTTGTGCAAGATTACCCACGCTTTCATGCGGGAGAACAGTCATGTCAGGAAATCGCAAAGCAGCTACCGCCGAGCTGCTCGCGGGGTTGGAAGCCTTGCTTCCGGGAAGTGAAAACACCGCGCTCTGGAAGGCGAAGTTGGAGTCGATGAGTGATAAGCAGTTCGAGGAGTTTGCGAAAGGACTCGAACAGGAAACCACGCGCATCTCGGTCATTGTACCGAACTTCTCCAAACACCAAATCGATGTCGAGCGCAATCTCGACCTCGCAGAAAAGTGGGGTCACGAATTCTTCGAGCGGCTGTGGATGCCGAAGGATGATGGTTCGTACTACCTCACGCCAATCAAATATCTGGTGTATGACTTACCGCTTCGCCGGCAAGCTCAGCACTTGATCAAGAAAATCTCCATTCCGGAAGACAACAAATCTGTCGATGATCTGACGGGTCAACCCACGGGTAAGTCGAAGGGCAGCAAGCTCTCCTACCCGGAGTTGCAAGTCATGGCGGCACTCGGCCTCGATCACTCGATCGTCGAGATGATGAAGTATCGTGGTGGCGACACCAAGGGCTATAACGCCATGAATACCGTCATCGCCAAGACGGGTACGGTCAGTCAGAAAGAAATCGAGCCGTACGCCGGTGGAGTCGAATCAACCAAAACCTTGAGCACGCTTTTCACCGCGATGCATCTGGGCAACACACTGTAAGGGAAAGTCATGGGACTGAGTGCCAAAGAGATGGATGACATCGGTGAACTGGTGAATATGGCGTTTCTGTCTGCCTTCTCCAATTCGCCGAGCACGCACCACGCTAAGCTGCTGAGCTTCGCGTTTGGCTTGATTCGGAAGGAAGTGCCGTATCATCTCTTTTCGGGTCAACTCGAAGGCACCAAGCGCCTGACTAGCCTGATGTACGATGATCCGGACATTCGGGACTTTGTCCTGAAGATCACGATGCACGTCTTCTCGAAGATGGGGGATGTGAAGAACCGCTATCCGGCGCTGGTGGAGAACCTGACGGAGGCGATCGGCTATATCGACATTCCGGAAGCAAAGGACCGGAAAGAGACAGCAACGCAGCCGATTGCGTTGATGCCGGAAGAATTGTTGGGGCGACTGCCATTGGCAAGCGATGTCTCGGACGTCTTGCTGTGGAATCGCTGGGCAACCACCATGGTACTCATGATGCTGTATCTCATGACGCCAGAAGATCTCGGAACCCTTCTGGAAGAGAAGAAACGCCGGGATGCAATCGAGGCAGCAGAGCAAGCGCGTATGCTTGCAAGACAACAACGTGCTCAGGCCGGACAGGAAAGAAAGTCGGCTGAAGGCACGGCAAGTGCTTAATCTGATCTATTACGCATAATCAATCTCTTTCTGGAAAGTATAAAATTAACCAGAGGGGTACTTGTTATGCAGTAAGGGAGACAGATAATAATGACGTGAAAACACGTGAGTTCGCTCAAGAAGTAACACGAAACGTTTGAGCGTGATTAACTTTTGTATTTGCCGGGGGTATGGGCAAAATGGCTCATGCTAGTAAGGTCGAAGGTATTCTAGTAGGGTTGGACGAGCTACTGGATACGCGACTGGGGACCATCGGCCTCCTGTCACCGGAGGCTGCAAGAAAGTTGCTGTCATCGGATGCTTACCACACCCGTGAGACAGACGAGTTCGAAGGCGTCAATGCGATTGAGTACAAGATCGCTTACGCTGAACGGGCCGTACGTAATCTGAGAAACTCGGTCATGACTCCGGTGGTTTTCCACCTGCGTCAGGTCGTCAAGCAGTTACTTTGGCAGGCAGTCTCTGGTCCGGACCACGACGCAGTGCGACTGACTGTCAATGTTTATCCCTACTCGGACTTTTCGGACGAGGAAAAGAACGAACTCAGTAGGGTCTTGAAGTATCACATGAACGGTGGCGTTGACATAAAGGCCCACGAGCAGCCTCTCCTGTCCGTCGATTTCATCGACGTTGCACCTGAGAAACTGACTCCTAGCCACTGTAAGGCGTCCTATGGTGCCATGTACATGTACAACCCATGGGCATGGCTCAATTCACATACGGAAGCTCTCAAGACTGGTCCTCGTTTGCCGGAAGTTATCATTTACGCTCCAAGACTATACCACGACGGTAAGCCGGACGCGAAAGAACTTGCTCGGTTTGAAATGGACTTTGATGGGAAAGCTCCCGATCCGCTCACGTTTGACGAAATGAGAGTGTCCCCTATTGCTGGGGTGACATTGTTAGACGTGTCGTATTTCAGCAGCTCTGTGCGCCTTCAGCGTAATCAGGCACCGACATAAGCCAGAAGTCTGACCTCCACACCCGCTCCCGCCTGTTCATAGGTTGGGGAGGGGTGTGGAGGCGGCTGCTGCGAACGTCCGTTCACATAGCCTAATGATTACGAAGTCTTGGAATCTCCGCCCTGAAGATACTTAGACATGAAGGTCGCATAGTCCTGCTGAGGCAACGTGGTTGCCGTCTCGCCCTCCAGAAGCTCGGGGGCGGGAAAATCTGCCCCAAGTTTCGGTGCTTCGCGAGGCGCTGCCTCGATATCCGATCGACTCATTTTATTGGGCATCGCAGTTAAAAGTTTTGCGATAAGACTGTGCGTCGCGCCTTGTGCGTCGGCGGCCTTGGTTTCGATCGCCAGACGTTGTCGGCCGATGGCCGAGGAATCCATGTCTTTGAGTGCTGCCAGCATCACCACGCGGTCTTTGGGATCTTGTGGCATCTTGCCCTCGGGCGTCAACATCTCTTTGACGAGTTGGACGCGCTTATGATGGACGAATGCTTGGATGCTGGTGTCGGAAGGAAGTGGAGGAATCACTTCGGGCTCGTCATTAACGACCTCGAAGTTTCCTTGAGTTACGTTGGTCATGATCGATGCCTCAAAGAAAAAATAGTCACATATCATCTTTTTGAGCAGTAAATCCTTTGCTCTATATCAAGAAGGGGTACCACAGAAATGATTGGTTTTGTGTCAGGTGTGGTCAGCCGCATCCAGCGCAGACTCAAGCAAGAGCACAAGAAACGCATCTCCCTTGTGCTTGAACAAGGCATACCGCTTGATCGGACGTGGAAAGTTTGTGAGGAGTTGCTCTTGCAAATGGACCCGAAGAAATACGCTGCGATTCCGGTATCCGCCTCGCAAGCAACGCTGGTACGCACGCCATACCAGTCGCTGGAAACGTACATCAAAACACTCAAGTCGGTGATCTTCGACTTCAAGGAGGAAAACAAGATCGATCGGGGGTGGAGTTCGTTCGAGACTCAAACCCTGACAGTGTCGGACTTTCTGAAAACGGAAGACGGCTACTACATGACACCTGCATCATTGGTCGAGTTCTTGACCGAGGTAAAGGAATTACTCGAACTCATCAGTCAAGCCGAGCACGAGGAACTCGGAGTAACTGCGCACAACGTTCGGGTACTGGTCCCGTTCTTTGTCCGACTGCGTGACACACTGTTCGATCTTTACGATCTCCAGTTCGCTCTTTAACTACCGTGTCACTCTAATCGCAACATCTTAATTGCAGCACGCAACTACCATCCTTTGGCGGTGGCAGGCCAAGAAGGAATAACCATGGCTCGTAATGACCTCTTTAAACTTCTGAACAGCGTCGACAAGGGCGTTGGTCGCACATACGGTGCCAATGGCACTTTATCGCGACTTTTTCGACAAATCTTACGAGACCGTAAAGTCGGTCCGGAAAAGTTTGGGGCCCTGATGCATGATTACTTGGACGACCCTCGTAATCGGGTTTCCAACAACCGCAAGGACAGAACCAGTGCCCGAGGCAATCTCGGCATGGCTTTGGCTCAGCCCAAGATGACGTGGAAGGTCTTCTGCAAGGGATTGCGGTTTTTGAAGGTGGTGAAGATTGACATTGCCATTCGTGCGTATTACGCCAATGGTCAAGAAGAGATCCACCAAACCTCCATGGTCCTCGCAGAACAAACGCCCGCTGAAAAGGCGGAAGCAGGCACCACGATTCAACCTCATACTGACGGCAAAGCAAATGAGGACACTGGAAATGACGAACAGTAGACCCCGTGATGTAAGTGTTGCAGGGCGCTACAGCAAGGCTACCGACGGGATCGATCACATCAACATCAGTCCCCAAGGGAAAACCGAACTTGGTGTGCTCCTCGCGCACTATACGGAATCGCACTTCGTGCACGAGTATCTGGGACCTTTCGATAGCATGGAAGGTTACTGGTACTACGTGAAGAGCGCGGTTCCGGATGATAAGCTGCGTTCACTCTCGGGCAAGCAAGCTTATCTGTACGGCAAAGAGCTGCCGTCGATTCGACGACAGTTTTTCCGTGAGATCATCAAGGATGGCAACTACTTCAAGATCAGTCAGAACGATCGACTGCGGGAGTTGTTGATGGAATCCGAGTTGCCGCTCACGCAGTACTACAACTACGGTGCGCACGGGATTGCTATCAATCCGAAAACGATGCCGTGGCTGGTGCCCGATTTCGAGCAACTTCGCGAGGCGTTCCGTTACGACGTCGAGCACAAGATCGTTTCGTACGAAGATTTCCAAAAGATCATCGTGCCGAAGCGTGTGGCGAAGAAATAACCACCTGAGGGGACTTCGGTCCCCTCCCTTCTTTTTTTGTCTTCGATCATGGCGACTACACCACAATTCACCATGCCGGGTGCGCCTCCATTGGCTAAACCCAGCTTCTTCACTGGTCCGAACGACGATCTGGCTGTTGCTAATGCATACGCCCAGCAGGGTGGTGTGATCAACGCGATCAAAGACCAGCTGAGCAACTTGGGGATTTCGATTCCTGATGTGCTCAAAGGCGGTCGTGCACTGGCTTCGCTGTTGCCGATCGTCACGGGTATCAAAAATGGTGGCCTGTCGACCAATCCGGTTGGATTGATTACGCGTCTGTTGGCTTCATCGTCACAGATCACGGCTGCTTTCAAGTTCTTGGGTGCAGACGTACAGGCGGACATGATTGCCGGTATGAAGGCACTCGGTCCGGTTGCGGTCACCATCGGGAACTTGACGCAACAGGTTAAGGTTACGAATTTCGACAATCTGAATTCGGTTGGTAACCTCATCAATTCGTTCACCAATGGTGCAGCGAACATGGGGATTATCGACAAGGATTCGATTGCGTCGATTGTCGGGGGTATCGTCAAGCAAGCCGGCGGTTACGGCATTAGCGGCGTGTATGGTGCCGTGATGACGGGTATCAACGACGTCGAGATCATCTCGAAGGCTGCGAACCTCTCGTTGCCCTCGGTGATTGCCAATGGCGATGTGGCTTCGCTTAAGCAGATCGCTCAGTCGCTCTCTCCTGGCGCTGTTGCGCTTTTGCATCCCACTGCGCTGAGTCAGTTCACCCAAGCGTTCGATCGCTTGACCAACGCAGGTGGTGTCGGGCTGAATGCGCCTGTATTCGACTCAAAGACTTTTTCCAACGTCATGGATGCGTTCAACACATCGAACCCGTCCTGGAACGTTTGCACGCGTCAGGGAGCCACGTACGGCGATATCACCACTCTCACGCGTGCATCGAGTGACTTCACCGACATGATTTCAAACGGCATCAAGCGATTGGATTCAGGTGACGCTCAGCAGGACTACGCGTTGGCCTCGTTGTATGGTCCGCAAGACGTGGGCTCTTCACTCAGTTCGCAGTTTCCGAACGTGGTGCAGACGCAGAACAGCAACTCGCCGAAGGTGACCGGTACGGGTGATCCGCAGTCGACCAGCATTATCGACAAACTGGCCAGCTTCATGCCGGGTCTGTCGTTTGTCAAGGGTGGTGCTGAAGCCCAAGCCCGGATCGATTCGACCAACAAGTACTACTCCGCCATGCGGGAAATCAACAACGGTACGTACGATCCGACGAAGTACGGTTTGCCAGCACCGGTGCAAACCACGACGCTTTCACCGACGAGCACGTCCACAACGACGAGTACCTCAACCACTGTGACCAATGCATTCGGTCAACAGGTGCAGCGTGGCACGCATGTGCTGCTGGGGTATAACGCAGCTGGTGTAGCGATCTACGCGGATGATCCGAGTGCGGGCAGTGAACCGCTCTTTCCTTCGGATGCTTACGCGCAGACCACCATCGCCTAAGGGCATAAACGGGGAGGCGTAATGCCTCCCCAATATGCCGTCAATGCTGCACGCCCTTGTAGACCATCGAAATGAGTCGACCCGGAGGCGTGTTACCCGCCCAGCTTGCCCAGTGAGCCCAGCTCGACCATGTGCTGAAATTCGCCATGGTCTTTGTCAGGTTCAGCTTGTACTTGCGCCAAGCGTAAATCTGATCTGCCAAGCCCATACCACCCAGCACAGCCATGTAGTCGGTAAAGACGGTGTCTTCATCGAACGCGCCTGCTGCAATAGCACCCAGTCCGAAACCGCCGGCTGCACCTACCACTCCAGCCAAGGCTCCACCAGCAATGGCTCCAGCGGCTGCCGCCGAGAAGCTGATACCTTGTGCGATCGGCATATGCAGCACACTGGACAGATCCTTCACTGTAAAGGAGACGTCGATTGCCATCACGTGTCCTTCATTGGTAAAGCCCAGGTTGCCCGTGCCTCGTGTGACCGACATGGAATCCACGATTGCCAGCCGCGACTGCTGACGACCTTTGTCGTAGATTTCGATCAGGAAGGGCGAGGTGTAAGACTGCTTGCCCGTCGAGAGCGGCAGAGCAAGAGCCAGCAAACAAGCCAGCGGGATGTGGATGTTCATCATCTGGCTCATCGGGTTGCCGTACGGACTCACCAAGTTGATGGTGTACGACATCGATTTACCATACGTCGACGATGAAGACTCCCAGTGCTCCGGGATATCCACAAACGCAGCACCAGCAAGCGCTGCCAGACCCGAGACTTGCAGTTGGTCTGCTACCCCGCGCACTACGTCCACCGCTGCGTTGGCCACTGCACCAACCAGCTTGCCAACCGGACCACCGACCAGATCACCATTGGCCAAGTCGAAGTTCGTGCTGCGCGACGAACTGGACATGCTGTTGATCTTGTTGGCAATTTCCGACGGAGCAGTCGACGAAGAGAACGATTCACTCACCGAACCCGTTGCGTTCACTCGGAAGCAGACGAATTCCGAGCCATCGTCCATTTCAGCATTGAAGAATTCCTTCAAGCCGTCGTCTGCGGTAGCGGAGGTGATGAGACTTTCCACCGACGAGTCCGGGTCTTGCGCAGCGGTTGTGGCCGAGGCATCACTACCCGATGCATCCACCGAAGTGGTGGAAGTAGGCGTGGTTGGCTGACCATACGCAGTACCGGAAATCGAGCTATCTTGATTGCCGGATGCATCCACGCTGCCTGCCCACTTGGCCAGATACGTCTGAAAGTCAGGCGGCGAATCCGAATACGTCTCCGACATCACCTGCGAGAATGCATTGGTGAGGTCTTGCCCGCTCGACAGAATCGATTCAGAAGCCGCTTGCTCCAGCGCTTGATACATGCGGTGCTGCAAACGCATCGCACGCGTAGCCATCGCGTAGACGTTGATTTCACCACCCTCGGTGAAAATGTCAGGGGAGGCTGCGTTAAACGCAGCGCGTGCGGCATCATCCCACTGGTAGTCTTGCGAGAGATCGACTTTCTCGCCATTGGCATCCACCACCAAGGAGCTACCGCCAATCGATTGCGGATTGCCACCCAGACGCGGCACAATGCCGCGATTGACTGCGATCTGGTTGACGATTGTCTGCACCGCGTTCCAGTAAAGCGGCATCGTCGGTTTCAGGTAGTAGAACTTGGACGAAGGCTTACCGAGGAAGAACCGGTAGCCAATACCCAGCAGGTGAACAGCAAGCGGCAACCAGTTCATTATTGTCACTGCAAAACCTACCGCACGACCCAAGGCGTAGAACACACCCGTGGAGCGACCCGTGCGTGCCAACTGACCAGCACCTGTATTGTAGAAGCCCGTGAAGAAGGTGGTCAAGGAGTTGAACTCTGGCACTCCTGCACGGATAAAAATCAGCTGACTGTTGTCGTCGATGTTTTCGCTGTACCAGCGACCCTGACCGATACTGCCAGCCAGTCGTTGCTTAGCCGGTCGCAGATCCGCACTACGCGTAAATTGCGGTGGCGGATTGATGGCAAAGTTGCCACCAAGCGACGTATCGGTGAATTTGGTTTGATTGGTTGAGAACGTCCGGCGGACGATGTCTCCGCTTGAATCCAACGCCGAATTCGGAACAGCAAAGGACTGCCGAATCCAGCTTACGTCCTTCACCATGTACGGACTTACCATTGCTTATCTCCAGCGGCATATTTAAAAAAGCAGGGAGAGCCTCGTCCCGTACTAGCGACAAGACCCTCCCATTACACACGATTAGGAGAAGTTCGGCTTAGCCACCGAAATCGGAGCCCGTTTCATGGGTTGCGGCACGTTGGCTTGCGCCTTCGCTGCTGCATCCTGAGCATCCGATACTTGCCCAACTTGAGAAGCCTGTTGAGCTGCGTACTTCACCAGCAACTGCATCTGAGCCAGAATCTGCTTAGACACATCGAGGTGTTGCTGTGCAATCCCGCCATCAGGCAAAGCAGCCGGGTTGGCTACTGCTTGATTGCGTTGTGTGGCCAACAGATCCGTCGCTGAGCGCGTTGCAGTGGGTGAGAAGCCTGTACCCATTGCTGCGGCCGGCCCCATTGCAGGCACGGCAAACGGATCTTGCGGAGCACCGCTCGGCTGAACCGGTACCTTGTTCATGGAGCCAGGTTTGCCCTGACCACCCAAAGCATTGAATACCGTCACCGGAGGTTGGTTGCCCGTTCCCGTATCCGTTGGTGCCGGACCCGATGAACCACCGAAACCCATTGGTGCGCCAGTGCCTGAACTCGTCGGACTCGACGACTGCGGAACAGGACCGAAACGATCCCCGCCCTGCTTGTTCGTTTTGTTGGCTTCCACTGCCGCTTGCGCAGCCTTGGCTTCCGGCGTCAGTGCAACAGGCGACTTCCCAGCCGTGCTGCCTGCATCCGAGGCCGTCAACTTCTCACCACCTGCTTGGCCCACTCCGAACTGCTTACCCTTCGTCATGACAAGGTTGTTCAGATAAGCGACGACTTCTCCAACCGTACGAGGACGGCTACCTTCGTAGAAGATATTCGGATTGGCTTTCGCCTGAGCCGGCAGCAATTGCGCAGCGATGGTGCTCTTATCACCCTTGAGCAGCTTCACAGCTGTTCCTGCACCCAAGAAGTGTGCAGCGTAGACTTCACCCGGTGTGGGCATGCGACCCAAACCTTGACGCAAGGTCGAGATGTTGGCCTTGGTGAACTCCGCCCCCATCAGCGCATTGGCTTTGGGGTTCGTACGTGGCGTGCCCGGTGTGATGCCATACTTCCCACCGTACTTCTTCACCGTTTCATTCCACGTATCGGTGATGAACTGATACAACCCCGTTGCCGAGGACGTACCTGCTTTCACCGTGGCTCTGAAGCCCGACTCAATGGCAGCCATGACTGACATGAGTTGCGGATCCACCCCAACCATCTTGGAGGCAGCGTAGATCAGATCCTTCATGGCGGCGAAACTACCATCACCTTTCGGGTCAGGCAGATTGTTCAGAGAACCGCCCGTACCTTGAGTCGTGGCGTCCACTGGAGAACCGCTGCCTTGATACGAACTGCCGCCGCCACCAAAGAAGTTACTGACCGTATCCGAAGCTTTACCGAGCCAGTTCTTGTTACCCTTCTCATCGGTTGTCAATGACTTCCATTTCGAAGCGAACCAGCCTGCGGCACCGCCCTGAGCTGCTGCACCCGAGCCACCCTTCTTGCTCTCCGTGTCGCCAGCACCCGGCACCCCTTTGATCTCGTCGAGCTTAGTCTTGGTGGCCTTTTCCTGCAAGCCCGCCAAGTTTTCATCCGTCGAGGATACATCGGTGTTTGCCTGATACTGAGGCCACGGCATTTGGGCTACTGACCAGACACTCCCTCCTTGGCCATGTGCGGTTCGAATCGCTGCTGCAACATCCAGCATCTGATCCGGCTTAAGCGTCAGAAACGCTGCACGCGGATCATTCTTGCGAGCAGCACCACACACCGCTGTGAGGTAGTTCAGGTAAGTCGGCAAGAAGCGCATCTTGAACCAGCTGATCCAATTATACGCTTCAGTCGAGGCCGGACCACTGACACCAAAAGCCGGTGCTTGTTCAGCAAACGTCTTCTGGAAGTCGCCCTTGTAGGTGGCGACGTATTTCGCATTGATGTCGACGTCCTTGAGCACGTTGTTCTCAAGTACCAGCAACGTCTTCACCTTCTCGATATTCATGTCCTTCAACCCGTAGGTCTTAAACCGAATCGTCGAGACGCCGTCGAGTGTGGAACCCACGGACAGATGCGATGCGTCAAAATTGCCCTTCATCGTGACAATTGCACCAGCAGCGGATGTGCCTGCCTGACTACCGACATCCGTTCCAGCCAGATCCTTAATGGACTGCCAGTTCGACTGCGGTTCCTTTCTGCCAAGACCTTGGGCGACGGTCGCAGCAGCAGCAATGTCCTTCACGGTCTTAGGCTTTTGCTGGTTCGGGTTCTTCTCGGCTTCCGGAGCTTTCTGGACTTCTTCATCCACCTTCGCCATGAGAGTCTTGGCGTATTCGGCGACATCTGAATCAGAAGTTTCCAGTCCATCCATATCCGGGAAAGGTGCTTCCATGTACTTATACGGACCACCCGGCCACGAAGCCACCTGCAAGTACGCTTTCTTCTGGCCAGCTTTGAGCCCTTCAGCGTCCTTGAGCGACTTCATGTCTTCCTTCACCTTGTGCAGCGCAGCCATGTGCACCATGAATACCGGCTTAAAGCGCAGCGTGAACCATTGGACAAACTTCTGCATCTGTCCTTTGTTGTCTTTGTCCACGCCAAACGGTTCGAGGAGATCCTCATCCTTCAAACCCTTGGTGCCGAGAACCGGCTTACCCAAGCGGAACGTCACCAGCGGCTCCAGCATGTCTTCCAGCTTCCAGATGGCGTCTTGATGACCTTCATCCTTCGGCGAGAAACCGTACTGAATGTAGCGCAGCTTGGACAGATCAGTCAGCTTCTTACGGTTCAGGTATTTGATCCCCTTGTAGAGACCATAACCTGCTGCCCCAAGAATTGCACCACCAATCAACACCGGTGCACCAACCAGACCAACCAACCCCGTCCCAATTGCACCTGCCAAGCCGAGTGCGCCACCTGAGATACCCATCAGGCTCGCTGCTGTGGAAGCCAGACCAATACCCGTGGCTGCTGTACCGGCATAGCCGAGGTATTTGCCCAACGTCTTGTGACCGGACTTATTGGCGTAATGCTCTGCCACATCCAGTCCCAGCCCAAGCCCCAGACCTCCGCCCATCTTCGCCAGTCCCAATGCGCCGCGTCCAGCGAAACTACCGATGCGTCCCAGGTTTGTACCGATGTCACGCGCCATCCACGGCAAACCACGCGTCACGCCCAGCTTACCCGCTTCCCACAACCCACGTCCACCCAGCCGCAAGCCGGCTCCAAGACCGCGTCCTGCCAGTCCCAAGCCACTCTTGGCCATACCCCACGTCGCAGCGTTGCCAGCCCGGTTCAGGTTGTACAGCTTACCTGCACCCGTCCATGCGCCCTTCAGACCCGAGAGCAACCCCTTACGAACCTTAGCGCCCAAGCCGATCTTCTCGGCTGCCTTGCCGCCTGCGAGGGCGTCTCTAGCGAGCGCTTCTGCTTCGTGCTGTGGCAGACCTGCGGCCATTGCGGCATGCATGATCTCTTCAGCTTCTTGTGCAAGCTTCATGCCCTTGGCTGCTTTGAATGCCTCAGCCGTAGCCACGAAACCGGACTTACCGGCAGCCCGTGCTGCACCACCGGCTTTGAGCACATCACCCACACCTTGGAGCCCAGCTCGACCCAGTCCACCCAAGCCGCGAATGCCGCGACCGAGACCACGGAAGATCTTGCCACCCGGAATCAGGGAGAGTGCACTCAACGCCAAAGAGCCGTAGCCTGCCGCATCGGATGACGAACCGCCCTTGTCACCTTCGCCGTCCTTGATGCCTTTGCGCCTTTTCAGGAAGTCAAAGAGCGCTTTACCTACTGCGCCCAATGCACCGTAGATGGACATGCCACCTTCCTTAAATTTCGCAGCAGCTTCGCGTGCGACGTCGGCTGCGCTTTCGCCCTTAGCGACGTTACCTGCCAGTCCTTTTTTCTTCTGGTCTTCGTAACTACCCTCACGAATCCCATCTCCGTCGATGTCCCCTACTACACGACGCCGCTTGGGCAAGCGGCTATCCAGCAGGTCACGGATTTCCGTCAAGCGTTCAATGATGGTTTTGCCACCCGAGAACGCAATGCCGTCAACATGGAACCAGTTCTTGAAACCTTGCCACTTTCCGGACAGAAAGTCCTTGGCCATGTTAAAGCCGTTCTGGACTTTATTGAACGCCATTTGCATGGTGTCCTTGCCGAATTGCAGCAAACGCAGTTTGCCTGTGAGCAGGGGTCGACCCCACTTATCACAGATACCCGTGCGCAGGTCATTGTCCGTCAACACCTGATCGCCTGACAAATTCACCACCGGGCCGTCAATGTCTGCCGGCGTCATGATGTACTTGTCGCGACGATGCATCGACCGGTAACCCCGTGCCCGCATGATGACTGCTTGCAGTTTCGGAGTTTCCAGATTGTCCTTGGTGTAGACGTCTTGGGCATCGAGATGCTGCATGCCCTTGTTGACAGCACTACGCAATGCATCGCGCGCTGCGCCGTAGACAGACAGACCGCCTTGGAAACCTGCCTTGGCTTTATCCCAGACCCAGTCCTTGACAGCCAGCAACTTCTTGCCTGCCGTGGTTCGCACGAAAGCTTGGGCGGCTTGCTGCGGATCGAGGATCAGGTTGCCTTCCTCGTCGTAGACCGAACCCTTGATGTCCTTCCAGGATTTGATGAGCTTGCGTTTCGCATCCGTGACAGGGCCATCGTAGTACATTCCGGCTTTGAACCCCCAAGCCGTCAGGCGAGGTTTCAACTCACCCTCGATGTACACTTCCTTCATGTCTTCCCACTTCTTCTTGGCCTGATCCATCCAGCCGCCGACTGTGTCGCGGACATTGCCAAATGCACCTTTGACCTTTCCCATGGTCTGGTGGCGGTTATTCCACTGAGCCGTACCCCAGCCCGGTTGTTTCCACCATTCCAATGCCCGTTGACCAAGACCACGCGCACGTTGCTTACCGTGCATCCAGTTCTGCCGCAGTGAGCGATCCCAGAAACTCGGACCACCGGGACCACCCGGCCCCATCATCGAAGCGTCGCCTGCATCTCCCGCATTCCAGACCACGAGTCCTGCTTTCATGATCTCTTCGATACGCGTGAGCGTTTCATTCGCCTTATCCAGATGACTGAAACTGTTGTTGCCCTTGATGGCTTCAATCACTGCGCCGAAGTCTTGCGAGCCTGCGGTGCTGCGATCGTAAGCAGCAGCATAACCCGGTGCTTCGTTGACGATGTGGTTGGTCGTATGGCGAATACCAGAACCACGCAGGTTCGGCGAAGCAGCACCACCGCGCTTGCGCGAAGCACGCCGTGATCCGGGTGCACCATCTGCCGGGCTGTACTTGTTGTCGAGGTGGTAGTCGGAGATCTTTTCGATGTCGATGTTGCCGTACTGATCGACCAAGCCCAGATCTTCGAGTTGATCCAAGAACCCGGCGTTGGCCAGATCCTGAATTTCCTCGCGAGCCAATTTCACCCCTTGCCCCAGCGAGACGTGCTTGTTAGCAAACTGCACCCGTTGCGCGTAGCTACGGTCGTTCTCCTTACTGTAACGATCCTCGAAGTGACGGGCGAGTTCAAACGAGTGATTGTTACGGTGATTCAGCGGGTCCATGTAGTGCTCGGCTGAACCGGACTGATTGTGCAGGTTGTCCCTCATCAACTGTTGCCGCAGCGCAGCCCGTGCTCCCGGTGAGAGCTTTTTCTGCGGGTCGATTTCATTGAGCAGCTCTTCCATGTCACGGTTGAGCTGTTCGCTGTTCGACTTGTTGATGACGGTATTGTAAAGACGCTTGCGCACTTCACTGGTGCGACTGAACTTGTTGCTCGTGAAGTCGTACGAGGTCAGCTCGACACCCTCATCGCCCGTACGCATGACTTGCAGCTCACGGAAGATACGAGCCAAATAACCCGGAATGACTTCCGTGATCGACTTAGCCACTTGACGCGAGAAGATCGCCGGACCTTGCATGTCTTTCAAGCGGTCCTTCTGGATGGTGCGATCCAAGCCACCATTCATCATGATCGCATCGCGCAAAAGGTCTTGCACCGAGCGCGGCAGAAAGCGCATGTAGCCCGGCAGGTCGTCGAAGCTCTGTGCCCAGTTCTTCGCCTTACCCGGCAGGTTAGTCGCGCCGTACTGAAGCTGGTTACCCAGACGGGTTCCCTTTTGCAGCAACTCTGCCATACGGCCCGTCTTCGGCAGGCGCTTGATGAGAGCCTGCATGGCTTTGGTGCCGTAGTGCTGGGCAGCCATACCGGACGCACCGCCGAGCAGAATCTCTTCAGGACGCATGCCATCCAGTTGCATGCCGCCCATCATGTTCATCAGTTCAGCGCCTTCGCTCACGCCTTGGATGCCTTGTTGCGCACCCCACGCGAAGTCTTTCACCCGCTGACCCAGCACCTTACGCAGGTTCTCACCCGTTTGACGGATGAAGTTGACGCGGTCGCCCACAATGCCTTGACCGAACGACATGGTGGCGTCAGCAAAGCGATTGCGCATCGCTTGCTTGAGACGATCCGATTCCTTCAACTTCACGTAGTCAGGCAGACCCGTGTTCTTGATGATCTTCTGGAACGCCTCGGTAGTCACCTCGTTCATGCGACGCTGCTCGACGACCATGTCGCGCAAGGCGTAGTACGAACGGAACTGCAACTCCAGTGACTTGCGATGGTAGCCTGAGGTGATGTTGTTCTGGTAAGCAGCCAGTTGCGAGACTGACAGCCGGATCTGATTGAGCTGACCCATGCTGTCTTTGTGACGCACCTGCTCGATGCCTTCACGGATCTTGCTGCGCGAGTCTTCACGCTGCTGTCGCTTGGCTTCAGAGGTCACGTTAAAGCGCATCACCTCAGCAATCTGCGCTTGCATCATCGCTTCGCGCTGCGCTTCCGGATCTTCGTAGCCTGCACCTGCTTCCAAGCTACGGCCCCAATTCTTCATCTTGGAGGCCAAACTCTTGGGCAGATACTTGTCGATCGGTTCTTCCATTCGCTGAACGGTGCGCTTCATGTCGTTCAGCAAAGGCTTCATTTCGCGCGAGGTCTCATCGTATAGACTCCGAAGAGTGCTCGTCGCTTCGTCGGCAATGTCGAGGGCCGACCCGTAGCCCTTCGGCAGCACAGTGCGAATTGTGCGCCGAATAAACTCGCTTTCCAGCAAGCCTTGGCTACCGAGTGCGCCCTTCAGCGCAGCTTTGGACAAACCCGTAGCCACCTGACGAGCACTGCGCTTCGTATCAAAATCACCGAACGAGGAAAAGTCGGGAATATCGAGACTATGGTCGAAACTGAAATCGTTTCCCGACTCAAACTTATTTTTTCCAGCCATAACTGTGGCTCCGCAATATTGCTAGGGTCGATGACCCTGCTCATAAGTTTTCGATTGAAAAGGAAGAATGGTCATGGCGGCTCCGCTCAGTATTCCGTTCAACCTGACCTTGCTTCAGCTGACACCCGCTAAACTCCAGCTGATGCGACCGGTCACGGTACTGGCCAGTTTCGAAGGAACTGGATCCAACTTCGACCCGAATGGTCTTTTTAGCACGGAGATCTTTGGTCGTGTGGGGGACGAATTGCGCTCGCGTCGTTTTTCCTACATCGACATTCGCGTGTCGATTTTCCACCCGATCATCTATCGTGCGTTGGTGGATTTGAAACAGCTTTACGCTGGGATTCTCTCTGGTTCTGAATATGCCGTTTTCAGCGAAGAGGAAGGCGACTTCGTTCGCTCCGATACGGTCAACGGCAAGACCGGCTACCAGTTCTTCGTGTCGAACTGGAAACGGATTCGGTTTGATGAGACCAAATCGGTTTCGCGTGAACACAACATCAAACTGGTGACGAAGTTTCGTGACCAGTGCATGCTTGACCATGTGGTGGTGTTGCCCGCCGGTTTGCGCGACATGGAGATCTTGGCAGATGGTCGGCCGCAAGAAGACGAGGTGAACTCGCTCTACCGCAAGCTGCTGATGATCTCCAACACGATTTCGGATGCGTCGATCACGCACAACCCGGAAGTCATCAACAACACGCGCTTCAACCTCCAGAAGACGTTCAATCAGATTTACCAGACCTACGAGGACATGATCTCGGGTCGTCGTAAGCTGATTCAGAACCGTTGGACGGCACGCCGTATCTTCAACGGTACGCGAAACGTGATTACAGCTGCGGACACCTCAGTCGAGTATCTGGGTGCACCCGGCGGGATGAGCTTCAACGACACGGGTATCGGGTTGTATCAGACGCTCAAGGCGTTGTTGCCGATCGCCAAGCATCTGATCCGAAATGGCTTTCTGTCGAAGGTGTTCATCGCTGTCGACCAACCGGCACAACTCGTCGACAAGAAGACGCTGAAGAAAACCCCGGTCAGCCTGAAGCCTTACATCTACGACCGCTGGATGACGGATGAAGGGATCGAGAAAGTGATCACGGCGTTTGCACACGAAGACAGCCGTCACAAGGTCATGGAGATCGACGATCACTACCTCGGCCTGATTTACAAGGGACCGGACGGTACATTCCGACTCTTGCAGGACATCGACGAAGTACCGGAAGGGCGCAACAAGAAGGACGTCTTCCCGATTACGTTCTGCGAGCTGTTGTACTGCTCGACGTACAACGACCTGAATAAGTACCCGCTTTACGTGACGCGCTACCCGGTCACCGGGATGGGGTCGATCTATCCGTCGAAGATCTTCTGCCGCACCACGATCAAGTACGAAAAACGCAAGGAACTCGCACCGACATGGGATCCGATGGATGACAGCCACACCGCGTATCAATTTCCGGTACGGGGTTCGGCTTTTGTCAATTCGCTGATTCCGCACTCTTCGAAGCTCGCGCGCCTAGGCGCTGACTTCGACGGCGATACCTGCTCGGGCAATGCTGTCTATACGCAAGAAGCTGTGCAGGAAGTCAACAACTTCTTGCAGACGACGCGTGCCTATGTAGATACCGATGGCCGCTTCATGGCGTCGACTGATATCGACACCGTGCAGTTGGTCTTGCACAACCTCACTGGGGTTAAAGAATGATCTTTTACGACCTCTTTTTTCGCAAGTACGGCATTCGACGCATCGACAAGTTGCTCTCTCCAGTCATGCCGTCGACGCGCCTGCTTGAGCTGCCGCTGTCTTCGATTTACCACTATCTGGGATCGAACAGCGGCGTAGACGTCGCCCCAGCTGCCAACGAGTACCTGTTCCGCAATGTGACACGGCAGATCGCCATGGAACACGTGCTGGAGCCGGGGGCTAAGCTGGGCATGCCGCAACGGTTGGGTTCGGTCAATGTGCCGCAGATGGTGAAGACTTACCATACGCGACATCGCCGCTACCAACTGGTGCACAGCATCGCCAACTACGAGAATGCACCGCAAACGCTCGTGGTGGAAAACTACGGCTTTATCTCGTTGCGTCTGAAGTACCAGCGTCAGATCCTGACGTCGTATTACCAATGGTACAACCAGAACGCAGCGCTCTGGGATCGGATGGCCATGCTGGCGGCTACCTCGGCCCGTCAACAATTTGTCAAGTTCGCTTTGCCCACGACCCTGCCTTCGATGACAGATCTGCGCACGTATCAGGCGAAGATGAATGCGACAGCGATCCACCACATCTACGAACCCGAATCATTCCTGATTCTGGAGTTCTGGAAGTGGCTGGGGGACTTGCGTCATGAGTCACTGCTCTCTCGCATCCCGAAAGACAAGCTCTCGAAGATCAACATCATCTTCGAAGAGTCGGGTCGTTGGGTGCTGCTGAACCTGGGTCTCATCGACAGCTGGCGCAACACGCCCAAGGAAGAAATTCCTAGCCTGCCTGAAGGGGTGCTTCCCAACAAGGCCGGCGTCGAAGGTCCGCAGTTGCAACGACGTTTCCTCTCGATGATGATGACGCTTTTCCAAGCGCGCTCAGTCGACGGCAAAGTCATGGTTGCAGGGGGAGTCGATGCAAAAAAATCGGAGGGTGGTGAGGAAGCAACGCTCACGAAGCCGGAGGCCACACTGCCCGAAGTCAATCCGGTTACCGGCAGTGTTACGACCAAGACGGATGACGCACAGATTGAAGCGAATCCGGAGGACATTCTCAATGCCGATACGCACGACGAGAAGCCGGTTGCCGTTGAATTGACGCCTGATCAAGAACGTCATCTCGAAGCTGATCTGTTGGAGCTGGATCGCATCAGCAAAGCAGTTGCGCAACGGCGCAAAGAGATGATGGAGTTCATGGTCGAGCAGGATGAAGCGCCGCAAGCGGAGCTGCGTGGTTTGCATGCCGGATCGATTCCTACGCCACTGCGCAAGACGCTTACGCCGCCGAAGAAACAACCGGAACTCAAACCGATTGATCCTCAGCCGGAGGTGCAACATGCCGCAGTGGATCACACCCGTGGTGTGCAAAAAGTCATCGACCGATTGGCTGAGCAGGGTATGCTCTCAGCCGCTGAAGTCAACCGCTACCAGCAACTCGCCAAACGCCACGAAGTCATCGACGCTCCCGACGGAAAAGGATCGCTTAAAGACTTTGTGGTGGTAAAGCCCGAGGACACGCAAGTCCAAGCGCACGCGATTCCGGACAAGCCGACCATCCTCGATAAGACGATGCTGCATTCGACGCTGCATTCGTTCGATGCGAAGTACGTGGGTGACGTCATGCAAAAGGACGTCGCAGCGATGGTGCTCAAGATTCAGGATGCGGGGTACTGCGTCACGGATTACGAAGTCGAGCACGTCGAGCAGATCACGGGCAACTTCGATATGTACACCTGCCGGGTGACACCGATCGAAGGCTCGCCCTCCACGTTGCGCTGGAAGCTGCCCTCCATTCGACCGGATGGCGTGTTCGTAGCGAACAACGTGCCGTATCGGCTGCGCAAGCAGCGCGGGGATCTGCCGATTCGCAAAGTCTCGCCGAGCCGTGTCAAGCTCACGTCTTACTACGGGAAAGTGTTTGTCTCCCGTAGCGAGAAGAAGGTGGACGATTACGGTGACTGGTTGCGGCGCAACATCATGGCAGCCGGACTGGATTCGGATAACCACCACGTCACAGATCTGCAACCTGCCAACGTATTTGACAATGCGTTTATCTGTCCGCGCGAGTATTCGATTTGCGCGATGGGTTTTCGCAGCTTCACGGTCACCCCTGGTGCGTGGCCGGAGCGTGTGAAGTTCAGTGCGTTGCATTTGAACTTTGACCACACCCGCCGGGAGGCGCTGTTTGGTAAAGACATGCTTGCAAAGTACGAAAAAGCGGGTGCCATCATGATCGGTCTGACTAACAAGAAAGATCCGATTATCATGACCAAGGACGGCGGGATTTCCGTGGTAGCGGAAGGCTTGATGATCCAGCTGCCGGAGATTGCGGAGCTGTGCGGGTTTCCGCTCGCTAAAGCACCGTCGGACTACATCGAAGTCAAGGTGTTCAGTCAGTCGATTCCGCTCGGGGTGATTCTGGCCTACGAGATGGGGCTGGGTGCATTGATCCAGATGCTGGGGGTAGAACCTCGTCGTGTGCCGGCTGGCAAACGGGTCAATCTGGAGCCGTCGGAGTACGCGCTTCAGTTCGCTGATGAAACGCTCGTGTTTCGTCGCAAGGACAAACTGGCAGGGCTCGTACTGTCAGGCTTCAATGCGTTCTGGAAGGCGCTTAAGCAGTACAGCGTCTACGAGTTCGATCGGCGTGGTGTCTATCTGAATGTGCTGGAGTCGGCAGGCATTGGCTCGAAGTACCTGCGTGAAATCGATCTGCTGTACCAACTGTGGGTCGATCCAATTACGCGCGAGCTGCTGCAAGAGTTCCATGAACCGACGGAATTCCAAGCCATTCTGATGCGTGCTGCGGAGCTGCTCTTGAGTGACCAGCATCCGCGTGAGTTGGATACCTCGTATCAGCGTTTTAAGGGATACGAGCGTATGGCGGGAGCCGTGTACGCCGAATTGATCGCCTCGATTCGTGCGCACAACAGCAAGCCCGGTAAGAGCAAGCAACCGCTCGATCTGAATCCTTTCGATGTCTGGAAGGCGATTTCCGAAGACCCGTCCAAACAACAGGTCAAGGACATCAATCCGATCGAGAACCTCAAGCAGCAAGAGGCAGTCACTTACTCGGGTACGGGCGGACGTAACTCCCGTTCGATGACGAAGGACACGCGTGCCTATGACGAGAACGACATGGGTGTGGTCTCGGAGTCGACGGTGGACTCGTCCGATGTGGCGGTGAACACTTACACGAGTGCGAACCCGCAATTCGTTTCCCTTCGAGGAGTGACCAAGCGCTATGAAATCGGAAAAACTGGCGCAACGTCTTTGCTCTCCACCTCGGCCCTCCTGTCCGTCGCAGCCGACAAAGACGATCCCAAGCGAGTCAACTTCATCGCCATCCAACACGGACACGGCGTCGCCTGTGCAGGCTACCACGCCAACGCCGTTCGCACGGGCTATGAACAAGTCATTGCGCATCGCACAAGTGACCTCTTTGCGACTACGGCGAAAAAGCCTGGGAAGGTAATCTCGCTAAATGAAACAGGTCTCGTTGTGGAATACGAGGACGGTACCAAACAAGGTATTGAACTCGGACGGCGTTTCGGTTCTGCCGAAGGGGCGACGATTCCGCACGAAGTGCGCGCTGCGGTGAAGCTCGATCAGAAGTTCAAGGTCGGCGACATCCTCGCGTACAACGAAGGCTTCTTTGAACCGGATGTACTGGATTCAACCCAGATGGTCTGGAAGCCCGGTGTCGCGACGCGCGTGGCACTGATGGAGTCACCGCTCACGCTTGAAGACTCTTCTGCGATCAGTCGTAAGACCGCAGAATTGCTGCGCACCAAAACGACGAAGATCCGTGAGATCATCGTTGACTTCAAGCAAGAGATTCGTCAACTGGTCAAGTCCGGTCAAGCGGTATCCTCCGAGGATATTTTATGCGTGATCGAAGACGAAACCACGGCACGTAACGAACTCTTTGACAAAGAGTCGATTGACACGCTTCGCGTGCTGTCGGCTCAGACCCCTCAGGCGAAAGCCACTGGCATCGTGGAACGAATCGAAGTGTTCTACCACGGTGAGAAAGAGGACATGTCGGAATCGCTTCGTGCATTGGCGAATGCTTCGGATCGGGAATTTGCCGCCCGTCATCGTTCTGTAGGTCGTACTGTCCTCAGCGGACAGGTCGACGACAGCTACCGTAGTGAAGGCGATAGTCTGATGCTTGACACTCTTGCAATCAAGGTCTACATCACCTCGGACGTGTCCGCTGGTGTGGGTGACAAGGGGGTGTTTGGTAATCAGATGAAGACCGTGTTCGGCAATGTGATCGAACAGGATGTAACCACGGAGTCGGGTCTGGAGATCGGCGCTATCTTTGGCGCTAAGAGTATTCAGGCTCGTATCGTGCACTCGCCCGATCAAATCGGAACGACGACGACGCTGCTGCATGTACTCGGGCAGCGGGTGGTGCGTGCCTACAAGGGACAGCCGCAACCGAAACCGCTTAAAGCGAAAGAGTGACCATTAGGGGTGCCGGGGAATCCTGTAAGGGGGTTCCTCGCATCCCTTATTTTTTATCATCATGCACAACGGGATCTTCCATGAAAAACCGTGAAACCGAACGGACCGTGGTGACCTTGGGTAACGGGGTCGACCTCGTCGCTCAGATTGCCAAGAAGGTTGTCGGCGAAGAAGTGGCGGACATGTACGACGGCGCACCGCTCTCCAACGAGGTCATGCATCGTCTGGCGACCGTCAAATTCAAGAGCCATCTGGCCGACCACGTGGAGAACTAAGATATGCTCAGCGTAAATTGCCTCGAAGCAGTCCTGCCGCTCGCTGAGCTGATGGACCGCAACAATCTGATGGTGACGCCCGTCGAGGGCACGCCGTTGGATGCGCTGGTGAAAGCCACGCGCACCACGCCGCAATTCGCTCAGCCGCTCGACGGCAAGCAAGGCGAATACGTCGTGATGACGCACGACATCGCCTACATGGCGAACAAGGTCAACGATGCGACGGGCGTGTGCGAGCACAACGTCGCGCAAGACGCACTCGTCGAGATGGCAGCGACGGCGGTGAAGAATCACCTCGTGGTGCTGCGCACGGCGATCAAGCCCGCTATCGTGGAGCTGCATGACGCTGTGGCCAAAACCATGAGCGACACGCCCACTTCCAAGCTGATCGGCATGGAAGTGAAAGTCTTCGATCTGCCGGCTCCGATGAAAGTGGCTGCAATCGAGGGTCTCATCTCGAAGTGGGAAGGCGTACCTTACGCTTCGCCTGCTCTGCGGATGAAGTGCCCGGACGTGACCATGGACCAGATCCGTGACCTGATGAAAACGGGTGCGGGTGGTTTCGATGGCGAGATCGACAAGTGGATCGCCGTGAAGGGCGACAGCTGGTTCCTCCAGCTCTGGGAAGACGTGTTCCAGACCAAGAACGATCGCTTCGAGAAGTTCAACCAAGCGGTGGAATGCCGCGAAGAAGGACTGGATCGCTCGCTCGCCGTTTTCCTGATCGCACGCAAGCTCGCTGAAGATCCGATCGAAGGCATCAACATGAGCCTGCCGGCGCTGAAGGCACTCGCTGGTGAATTCCGTGATCAAGCGGCTTCGCGTATTCAGCGCGGTCTGGACGAGTGGGCCAAGGTGCTGCAACGCAAGCAGCTGGTGCGTTCGTCGGACGAGTACTGCGTCGTGGTCAACGGCAACGTCTATCGTCCGTGGATCATGGACAAGGGTGGCGAGATCGACATCCTGCTGGGCAACCTCGTGACCAAGTCCGGCTACACGACCGAAGAGCAGTTCGTGCAGAACGCCGAAACGCTGAAAGCGGCATGGACGCGCTTGCTCACGCGCACGAGTGCTGCTGACCGTACCGAGCGTTTCACGCTGCTCAAGCAGATCCTGAACAGCGAGTTCCGCAAGTCGATCAACGACCTGAAGGGCGACGTCGACGGTCCGGACGCTTCGGCAGCTGAACGCGCGGAAGTGTTGAAGCGCTTCGCGCAACTGGTTGCAGCACTGCGTCCGTCGGATTGCACCGATCTGTACGTGCTGTGCACGAAGCTCGTGTGCCGTGCACGCTTTTACAAGGTGCCGGAAGCAGAAGAGTTCTTCTTGCAGATGATGCAAATCGAGAAGGACGAACCCGGCATCAGTCCGCGCGATGCGTCGACGATTGCAACCATCGACTACATCGCCTGCTGGGTTGCCGAGCAGTTCAAGGTGATTCGCGCACGCAATTAACCCGGAGGCGTTATGGATCCGAAGAAGCTGGTTCATGACGCCTTCAAGGTCAAGTCGCATCTGAGAGAAACCTCTGATGAGAAGTTGGTGGCAGTCAAACCGGTGAAGATTTACATTCCGAGCCGGTTTGCTGAACGCAATCTGGCCAGTGTGGGTATCGAAACTCACATCTGCGGGATTGCCGGTTTGGTAGTGGAAGATCGCTACTACGCTCTGTTTCTGGTGAATGCCATGATGCGGATCGAACCGACCAGCACGCTCAAGATCATGGTAGGCGATGAAGAGTATTACGAGTTCTCATTCGAGGCTGGTGCGACTGTTCTGCCTTCCGTGCAGCTTGTGAAAACCGATACCTTGGTATTCCGCATCTATGACGAGTTTATCGCCAAAGGTCGAGTGCCGTGGTACATGGGTTACGACGAGTTGGGCAAGCTCTTCGATACGGCAAAAACCTTTGCGGGTGCCAACATCGGTCAGAACCATGAAGTGACGGAATTGCTCGTTTCGATGATTGCACGAGATCCGGAGGATCGGACCAAGTACTATCGTCAGACGGTCAAGAGTTTGGGGGATTTGGTCTCGCGTCCTCCGACGATCATTCCGTTGCGCAGTGTGCAGTATTCGGCAACTAACACCGTGAATAAGTTGGCGGGTTCCTATTGGAACGACGCGTTGACTTCTGCACTGGTGTCGCCGGGCGAGCGGACCGAGCGTATTGAAGCATTGCTCAGGACATAAGGACAAGATCATGGCGTTGAATTCGGCACGCTATGCCTGCACGTCTCTCATGGGGACGAACAAGGCTGGGATGCTCAAATCTGACACCAACGGCTACCGGCCGATGGTTGTGGGGGCACTCAACATGTTCAACTCGTCGGGTGAGTTTTACACCCACGAGCAGGCAAAGGCGCTATTCGACGGTTCGAGTCAGTTCCAACGTCGCGTTCAACGTGGAGTGTTGAAAGGCGAATACGGACACCCGAAATTCGAACCGGGCATGCGGGGCGATCAGTTCCTGCAACGCGTCCTGACCATCGATGAAGACAAGATCTGCTGCCACTTCCGGGAGATCTGGTTGGAGTCGAATGCGGTCAAGGACAAAGACGGCAAAGCAGTCGTGGCCATCATGGCATGGGTGAAACCGTCGGGTCCGTACGGTGGCTATCTGCGGGAGTCGCTGGAGAACCCGGACGAGAACGTTTGCTTCTCGATTCGTGCCTTCACCGACGACCGTTATGTGGGTGGCGTGAAGCAACGCACCCTCAAACAGATCGTCACGTTCGACTACGTGCTCGAACCGGGCATGGCAGTGGCTGAGAAGTACAAGGCTCCTGCGCTCGAATCGTTCAAGGAAGACGGCCTTGTCGTCGGCCGGGCTGATGTCGAGAACATCATCCAGTTGGGCGAGAAGTCGCCCGTTGCGATGGAGTCGTCGAACTTGGCGACGGACCTGCTCAAGGTCATGGGCTGGAATCTGCCCAAGGGCGTCACGCCTATCTTTACCCGCTGGTAAGGTGCAGGCTCCCCGTGGGAATTCCCACGGGGGCTTATGCCCTCGATTCAAAGAAATCTCGATCACATATCACTCTCTTGAACAATCGCAGCATTGTAAATTTATCAAGCTGCTGGTTGCTATAGTCTAAGCTATTCCGGCTTGGATACCCTTCCCATAAACTCTGAGATAACTCATGGAAGCTAAAGCGCAATCATTGCTGATTGTTGCAGGTATCGAGTACCATCTGGATCGGGTGCTTCAATTGGCAAAGACCATGCCTCCGATCGAGGCCAAGACGGCGGACTTCTTGCCGTTCGAAAACGCGAAGACGGTGGAAGTCAAACCGGCTGATCCGAAGTTGAACCACGGCGAGATCATCCTCTTCAAGCGAGAAGGAAAGTGGATCATCATTACGGGCCGCGAATCGGTCCGTAGAGCCGTTGAAACGGGCGCAGCAGGGTTCGGTGCCAGACTGCTCTCAGCGCAGGCTCTGAAGCGCTGTAAAGTGGATTGCTTCGTTCATCCCGATGATGGCAAACCGTCGGTAGTGGCTCCGCCGCCGTACGAAGCTCCGCCTCGCGACGATTATCGTAATGCGCCACGCATCGTCGATAAGCGCAAACCGATGTCGCCGACGTACGACCGTCCTTACAGCACGCCGTCAGTGCTGACCAAGGACGTGGCGCAGCACACGAAGAGTCCGAGCCATGGATTCTCCGGACAGCACGCCAAACGAGCATCCGATCCCGTTCAAGAACGCGCCCGTCGGATCATCGACAATGGTGGTATTCCAGCCGGAAAGATGGATGTGGTCGGTGCGCAACAACCGCGCGAGCACATTACGCGCACTCAGTTTGGTCCTCGTAAAACACGGTCAACTGACCGGTAAGTAATAACTTTTTGATGCAGTGCCCAAAGATTGTGACTGAGAACAGTCACATGTTCAACCTAAAGAAAGGAAGGTAGTTAATCATGTCCGAAATCAGCAAAGAAACCCTCGATCTGTCCGCAGAGATCGGCAAGGCGCTCACGCTCGACGGCGAAGTCTTCGTGCCGGCCGAAGGCACCTACGAGAAAGCCATCACGGCACTCGTGCCGGACGCGCCGATGGAACTGCACGAACGCATCCAAGCTGCGAACAAGACGATCATGGCCGCCGGCATGCACGCAGTCGGCGTGAAGGGCATCGAGGCGATGGAGAAGGACCCGAGCCTGAACAAGGTCACGTGCGAACTGCCGACCATCGGCAAGGACACGTTCAACTTCTCGTTCGAGCGCAGCCGTCAGGTGCGCGCTTCGGCCCCCGGCGAGAAGGACACGACGATGAAGACCAAGTTCGGCATCGCCACGCTCGGCGTCGACATCTACGGCGCGGGCTCGCGCGGCGAAGTGCAAGCGGTCAAGACCTTCCTGTCCGACAAGGCGGCCGACGCGCTCAAGTGAGCTACCCGTCGAGAACTGGAGGACTTACCAGTCACAGTGCCTCCGGGCTCCGTCACAGTTGAACGTGAGGAGCGAGCAATGAGGTTCTTCGCTGAACAGGCCGCCCGTGACTTGGCGGAAGAAGAAGGCGAAAACTGAGTTGTCACTGGTACACGTTTCGAAGGCGTGGGGGAGGGGCGAAAGCCTCTCCCTTATTTTTCCTTACTTTTTTTTGTGGGTATCGAGATGACCGGACCGAGTGATGTGGAGAAAGAACGGCTGAACCTTGACCTGCATCCGGCAGTCAAAGCCCAGCTTTTAGATTTGAAGGAGCGCACCAAAGCCGACAGCATGTCGGAAGTTGTTCGGCGAGCTATCGAGCTTTACGATCTCGTCATGAGTACGCAAGAAAAGGGTGGCAAACTGATCATCAAAGAAAATCCCGGTTTCCCTCGCGAAATCAGAATCCTCTAATTTTTTTGTCATGATCCACATCTGGACGATGCAACTCTCCAAATGGAGACTGGCGAATCGTGAAGGAATTCACATCCTGAACATCACCGCCAAATCAGGTCTCCAGTGCTTCGCTCCAGATAAGGAAAATCTCTGGGCGTATAAAGCTGGAGAAATGACTGAGGATGAATACACCCGTCGCTACTTGGAGAAGATGCGCCGGTGTTACGTGCAGTATCGCAATGAATGGAATCGGCTAGAGGGGATTGAGAAAATGGCGATCACCTGTTACTGTCCGGAAGGAGCGTATTGCCATCGCCATCTTTTCAAGGACTGCCTCACCAAGTACTTTCAAGCCAAAGCCATTGAGTACGAAGACCACGGAGAACTTACGACATGAATATTCAAGAGGTAATGACGCGCGTCAATGCAGCACTGGGTCCGCGCAAGATTGAATGCATTGGAATCGGCACAGCTGGATCCGGCCATGCCACCAAGCGCGTAGAAGCTAACACGGAAAGGACCATCTTCGGTGTGATCTGGGTCAGCGAAGAACAAGAAGAACTGGCGAAGAAGCACGACTTCGTGTGGTTCATCGACATCATGGTGGTTCACGAAGGGCGACTGGAAGATCGTCCGCCTGAAATACAGGCGCTGCCGGCGCAAATCAGCATCTACACTCACGATCCGAGACTGATCTTCGACGAATTGCTGGGCGCGTTATCCTCGGACTGGAGTTACGATAAGCGATTTAAGACGCAACAGAAATGGTTTCATCCGGGCACCTATGAAAAGCCCAAGAAATAATTGACGGCATATAGAGGGAGGGGCCGAAGCCCCTCCCGTCTATGCCCTCGAAACCACCACTGGTTACTGCGGTACTGCGTTTGCGCCGAGATCGCGCACGCCTTGCGCGTAGCCACGCGAAGCTGCCAGCACGTCGTTGTCGATCGACTGAACGAACGCTTGCTGACGCGCCGGGTTGGCACCGGTGAGGCTGATGCTGCTGAGGATCGACTGTGCGAACAGATCGACACCCAGACCGTACTGGAAGATCCCCGTGAAGTTGATGTCTTCCGTACGCGTTTCCTGCGCCACCGTGATGTCACGACGGCCAGTGATCGCACCCGTGCCCAGCGGGTAGATGTTCGTACCCAGCCAGGATTGCACGACCTTCTGGCCGCTCGGATCCGGTTCGATGAACAGCATCGTCATCGCGTACATGTCCGCGAGCATGTCCGTCGGCGCAGCGCCGAGCGTGGCGATGTTGGCGAACTTGCTGTTCTCGTCCATGATCAGGTTGTTGATCCACGAACGGAAGAACGCAGCCACCGGCATGCCGTACTTCTCGTTGAAACGCATCACGAGGTTCGACACTTCCATCTTCACGTCGGTCGGGTCTTGCTGACGCTGACCAGCGCCGCCGACCGGCGTTTCCGCCACGTCCACCGTCAGACCCGCGTTCAGACCCGTGATCGAGATCGCGTGCAGTTCCACGAGGGCACGCAGCGTCCGGATGTACGAGTCGCCGTTGGGCAACAGCTTGAAGCCACGCGGGGCTTCGACGAGAATCGGAATCAGGTTGTGTTGGACGTACTGCTGGTTGCTCACCCATTCGGCGAGCACCGGCGAATAACCCATCATCCCGCCGTATTGCAGGTCGAGCATCGGGTTCTGGTGACCGGACGCGTACGACGTGTCGGTCTGCAAGAGTGCATCGGTAATGCGGCCCATTGCCTAGTCCTTTGATGAAGAATGAAGGAAGGGAAGCCGAAGCTTCCCCGCCAAGGTTGAGAACTGACGGTTAGGCCGTCGTCTGCGTGCTGTTCAGGTTCTGCTGAAGCTGCGACATGCGCAGCGTGTTGATCGTGACGGTACCGATCGTCTTCATGTTGTTCGCATAAAGGTTGATCACCGTCGTCCAGCTGAACCCGTTCTGGGCGTCACGACCCGTCACCGTGGTGACCGGCTCGATCACGACGCGGTTGTCGAAACGACCGCGCACTGCTTCCGAGATGAACTCGTTGACGCCGTCGCACAGCTGACCATCGGTCAGGCTCGATTCGCCCGAGAAGGCGATCCAGCTGCGGTAAGCGACCTTCTCCAGTTCGCACGCGATGAGCGCCGTGAAGTAGGAGTTGAGCACCGACGTGTCGTCGTTGTACACCGTCTTGAGCGCCGGGATGAAGAACGCTTTGCGGCTGTACGACTGCACCCACACCAGACCGGTTGCCCAATCCTTGGCACGTTGCGTGTACGGCGTGAACGTGACATTGATGCCGCTGAAGTACTGCACCACCGCAGCGTCGCCGTGATCGAAGTTCTTCGTGCTCTTCCACTTGCCGTTGCCCGCGCCCATGTACTGCGCGCTCTTGATCAGGATTTCGAGCGTGAGCGGCAGCGGCTTGGTCCACTGGCTGTTGACCAGCGTACCCGAGCGACCGACGATCATCGCGCGCACCACCGGCGTGCCGTAGACTTCCGACTCCGGATAGAGCGAGACCATCGTCTTGAGCGAGAGCGCCACCGACGACTCTTGCGAGGCGGTCAGCTGCGGGCCGTTTGCGTCGAACGGCGACAGGATCAGGAACGTGTCCTTACGCGTCGAGATGAACGCACCGAGCTTCTTCTTCGTGTTGAGCGTGTAGCCCGTGTCGTAGAAGATGGACTCGGGGTGAGCCATCGGGTCTTGGATCGGATCGTTCGGATCCGCGTATTCCTGGATCGCGTTGGCCACGTCCGTATCGAACGAAGCTGCCGACATCGTACCGTCACCGCCTGCGAGGGCGAAGAGGTTGGTGTTCTCCGACAAGCGCACTGCGTTCGCATCCGTCGTGTTGAAGACGAACGAATGGTACGGCACGCCTTGCGAGGACACACCGCTCACGAAGTTGAACAGGTTCTGCTCGTTCGCGGCGTTCGTGAAGTCGCTGAAGCCGTCGATGAACGGCACTTCGGCCGTGTAGAACGCTTCCACCAGCGTGGCGATCTGAGCGTCATAGCTGTGGAAACGGCCGAACGGACCGTAGTTGTTCGGGAACGACGGGTCGTTCAGCGTCTGCCACGCGCTCGGCACGTTCACGCCAGCATAAAGCTGGGCGTCGGTGTTCTTGTCGATCACACCCGGCACGAAGCACACGTCGACGTACTGGTCGCCCGAGGTCGTCGGGATGACAGCCGTGTTCGAATTGGTGTCCGGACGCGAAGCGAATTGCATGCGGAACGGATAGACCAGTTCGTCCGTGAGGATACGCGGATCGAGCGGAATCGACGAGAGCAGCGTCGGTGCGAAGAAGCGCAGCGCTTGGTTGTTACCCCATGCGCCGAAGCTCGATGCATCGATGTCGAGGATCGGGTACTTCTTGGACTGCGTGCTCGTGGCCGTGTCCGTCTGGTCGCCGGCCGACTCCGTGCCTTGACCGAAGAGGTCATTGCCTTGGCTGTCGACACCGATCGGATCGACGACGAACTTCACCTTATAGCCTTGGACGGTTTTCGTGCCGTCTTGCTTCGGTTGGTTGTTGTCGTCCAGTTGGTACGAGCCGTCTGCGTTGCGCAGATACACCGGGATTGCGACCGGTCCCAGAACGTCCAGCGACAGGCGCAAAGCGGCTGCCTTCGGTGCGTCCGCCGGCTTCAGGCGGCGCAGGATGATCTGGTTCGCATTCGCCATCGCGAGATTCGCGGCGACGGTTGCGTGGGTGGCGTACTTGCTGCGCAGGTCGAACGTCTGCGAACCGTAGATTCGGGTGGCCGAATCGCCGATGACGAGCTGGTCGTCGAGCGGACCTTGCGCGGCGTACACGTAGAATTTCGGAAGATGGCTGGGAAGCTGTTCGGCAACGATTTGCGGGGTTGCCCCCGAAGAATCCTCGATACCTTGCAGATTCACATACGGTGCAGCATTCTGAAATTGCGCCTGCATGATGTGTTCCTGAGTTAATGGTATAGTTTCGAAGGCGATGGCAAGCATCATACTTATTTGAAATTTTACCGGGATGCCTATTGGGGATTTCCGGGATGATTTCTATAAAATTAGATGAAACTTGCCCTCGGGAAAAAAGATACACTAGCTCGATCACCGTCGGGCTCAAACAACCTCATTCAGGATGCCCTGCGATGATCTATAAAACTGCTTACGATACTTTCGTTTGCCAGCCCTTCGTGATGACGAAGGTACGGCATGCCCTGGATGCCGTGTATCACACTGGCCAGCTGCAAAATATTCCTCGTTCCGGAGCGCTGCAATTGCAGGGCGGCTCGCCGCTGGCAAACGAGGTCCCTGCTTTTGCGCACCCGATTCAGATCGACAAAACGGTTGGTGCCCATGACGAGCCGCCGATCGTAGTGGATGTGCGTTCGTTCGGTAAGTACGACTCCCATGTGGGTGACTTTGTCATCCGCAACCGCACCGAGTACAGTTTTCAAGTGCTGCGGGCACGGCTGAACAACTGCTGGGTGAAAGACGCCCCGTCGCTGTTGCTCAACGTCGGGGCACTCGGCATGAAACTCTTCGCTGCGTGGATTGCGGAAAACGTGACGAAGAAGTTTTTATTGGACGCACGTGAAAAGCTCATGCTCCAAATCTACTCGGCGTTCTTCTACTGGAGTCTTTTCCAAGACGACCACTCGATGAACGCCGTGCTCAAGCATCGCGCCATGGCCACGATCATGAAGTCGACGGGCCTCTCGGGCAAGGAAGTGGCCGAAGTTGTCGAACACTTCGAGAAACCCCTCACGGGTATCGAAGAGTTCTGCGCGCTCGCTCACGAAGTCGTGCGTTCGATCCGCCTGAAGGAGTTCAACGTCGGCGTGCTGTACGCAATCCTGAAGAGCACGTGGTTTGGTGTCAACAGCCAAGAAGTAGTGGCCGTTGCACTGGAACATCCGCCGACCTGGATCGCGATGATCTGCATGGCTTCACAAGATCGTTCGTTCAAAAACTCCGCAGTCAATCGACTGCTGGAGAACCTCGATCGGCGTGACAAGGGTGTGAACTTCGCGCGAGCTGTTACCGTTGCTCTGGACGCAGCCCAGGCATGATCTCCACTAAGCGGTGAGGCACCTTCCATTTGAGGCCAAGCGGTTTCAAATGGGGTGCCTCGCTCGCTTATACGCAAAACAGGGATATTCATGACATTCGATTTCGTTGTCGACCACGCGCAGAAACACGTGTGGTGCGTCCCGAATCAGGACCGGCAGGCTATTTTGGAGCCTTTCAAGATCACGCCCTTGGGCGGGGTCTGGAATACGGTTCGACTCATGTGGCGCGACATTCAGCTGCCGGTGGCGAACACGCATTTCCATCTGTACAACATCGGCCAGTTTAACAACTCACTGCTCGGGCTACCCGACAGCTACGGGAAATGGACCAGCTTCCAAGCGGCAATGAATGCAGTGCCGCTGATCGTCGACATTTATGCCGCATCAGGCGTGCAGATGCCGCGATTTGCCTGCTGGTACATGATGACGAAAGATAAAGACCTCGTCATCGCAGTGCAGGACCAAAGCACCATCAACATCGATCTGGATAACGATCCGATCTATGTGCGTTTCTATTCGAACGCGTTCTACAACAGCCAAGCGTCTTCGAAGGTTGCAGACTTCATCAAGACGAATGGCTCGAAGGTACTCAACAGCACAGCCATCGTGGCGCTGCAAAACGAGTATCAAACGCTTCAGGCGCAGATGGCTGCCGGGACGATTCCGAAAGGAGAAGTCTACGCGTTCGTCAACGGCTGGCGCGTCAGTCAAATCGATCTTTTCACTGCGAAGATTGGTGACTGCGTGGAGTATATCTACGACAGCTCCATCTACGTGGTGATCGATGTACCCGTCAGTAGCATGCCGGTGTTCACCTCGACACTGGATTCGAAGCTGAAGTACTTGGTCCACTACGCTGGACTGGGTGATCAGCAAATCGACTACCAAGACGACATCGACTTTTTTTTGTACCAACCCATCGCAGGAGACCAGCAAGGACGTTGGTCGGGGTTGTACTACCACCGCAATAACGCGGATGCCGTACGCATGGTCACGCATAAGGACTACGCGATTCCGACCACGTACGTGCAAGCTTACGCAACGGGACAGACATCGTGGGGCGACCTCACGAAGCTGACGCTGCGCATGCAAATCCGCAAGGGCGGCATGAGCCGACCGCTGGTGTTCGAGAACAACCGCATTCATGAGCTGTACAAGCTGCCGGATGCGGAGATCGTGCAGGCCATGGTCGGGGTGAATGCGACGGTGCCGAACTGGCAAGCAGCAACGCTTGAAGCCTCGGCGTACACGCAGATCATGCGTCAGGTGAAAACCAACGACATCACGAACCTGATGGTTCAGAACGCGTACGGCTACAACGCAATCTCGAAGCTCATCGGTGACACTCCGCAATTCACGCGGGTCTATTCGGGACAGACGATCGCGGATATTCCGTACTCGCTCTCGGATAATTGCACGGGCTACGAATACGACGTGAATGGTCAGCTGCTGGGTTTCTTCCAGCATCGCGGTGGTACGACCTACGTTGCCTCGTCTTCGCTGTGCAATCTGGTCGAGATGGTATCGGGTCAAGGTGGTCAGTTGCTGGATGAGACCTATGGTCAAAACCAAGTGGCGTTGATTCCGGGACGTAATTACCGGTACTACACCTGCCCGATTGATCCGGTCACAAGCCGACCGACCTTCGTCTGGACGGATGTGACGGGAAGCGGCCAGTACGCCGTGCAGAACAACCAAGCGACGTGGTTGATCGACACCACCAAGTTCTACACGCTGGTGCGCGGTGATACGCGCTTCTTGGCGTATGAGCTGGCGCTGCCGATGACGGCAGGTATGTTGCAATTCAATCTGACGCAGCAAGCAGTGCGCTTCAGTCAGATCCAGAACATCGTGATGGAAATCCCGATGGGTGAGTTGCAACTCTGGCTGAACGACAACGCCCTGATCGAAGGGGTCGACTACTTCGTGAAGTTCCCGCAAGTGGTCATCACCAACAAGACCTTCCTGAAGAATGTCGCTACCGACCCGCAAAACATCATGGTGCGTTTCATGGGCTTTTGCAATGCAGACATGACGCGTACTGCTGCGCAAGACGTGGGTTGGGTGAAGTACGGACGGCTGTCGGACAACAACATGTTCGACATTCGGGATGACAAAGTGATGTCGTTTATCGTGGGTGGTCGCGCGTACGATCGTACGCAGCTGACGTTCCAAGAAACGACAGGTGCGGTGATTCCGCAAGACGCTCGCAACGGTGAGCCGTATCAGATTCGCGACATCGTCGTGCCACTGGACGGACTCGTCAATGCAGACACGTACAGCTTGCGGGCACAATCGCAAGTGATCGACCAAGTCGTCTCGGCCTACATGACGGCTCGTCTGCAAGAAAGTGATCCGGACATCCCGTCTGTGATCCCCGATCTGTGGCGCGTCTACAGTCCGTTCTTCAGTCGGATCATGGCTGACCTGCTCTCCGGGCAACTGGCACCTTCCTTCTTGATGGGGAACTATTCCGATCAGGACGTGAAGAATGCCTGCGCTTCGTATGAGTGGTTGCTGGTTTTCGATCAGACGCAGGATGCTCAGCTTGCCGATACGGAGTACATGGTCGTGCAGCCGCACATCTTCGATCAACCTGTCACTGTGTCGATCTACATCTACAAGTTCCTCTCGCGAGTTGCGGCGCTGTATCTGCACAATCGCGTGGACATGTCGACGTGGGTCAACATCGAACAAATCGCAGCTGCATAATCGGGAGAAACCTGAATGTCAACTCCAATTACCGCGACGCCGCCGGCCGGTAATGATGGCGTCGTACCGTATTGGCCCAAAAACAATACGTGGAAAATCTGGAATGTGGCGGAACTCTTCATGGGTCCGCAAACGCCGGGTACCAATCACTACGTGCCGAACGTGGGTGACTGGGCAGTGGATACGAACCTGAACCAGTTCTACAAGGTGACGGCTATCGATCCGACCACGTTCGTGGCGACCTTGCAGAAGATCCAAGGGCCGATTCCGTCGGATGAATTCACCGACGCCGATCGATTGCTGTCTCCGGGTCCGGGTCCGCGTTCGAACACGTACCTCATGTACGTGAACAAGAACACGAAACCTTTCACTGCTGCACTCGACGCACGTCTGTACGTGATGGGCACTGCCACGCGCACCTGCCGTGTGGTGATTGGCTCGGCACTCAACGGCACGCGCAAAGTCATCAGCGCGGCGTACGACAACGCGGGCAACCTCGTCAGTCAGGACATCCAGCTGGAAATTGTCGACGGCACCAACGCGGTTAAGGTGGTTCCGCCGTTCAATACCACGGAAGATCTGACGGACGGAGAAATCGTCACGGCTGAGTTCTACTCGGATACGGGCGATCTGGTTTCGCAAAGCCAGCTGCGTGTGCGCAATACGGCGTTCATCCGTTCGCCGGCACTGGGTACGAAGTACGTGACGAGTATCGGCTTGCAGTCGCCGTTCCTCTCGTCTGCTGATCCGACGCAGATCCTGTACCCGCTGAACGTACCGCTGCAAGGCTTGAACCTGATGGGGGTGGTGAACTACTCCGACGGTTCGCAACGTGTGCTGCCAGTCGATGGCACGAAGTTCCAGCTGTTCGGTTTCAATACGGGCTTCGTCGCTACTGTGATCGGTCAGAAGGTGCCGCTGGTGTTGAAGTACAACCTCTCGGCGGACGAAATCGCGTACGGGTCGACTGCCAACCAAGGCAACTTCCTCACGCGCGAATTCACCGCCACGACGGTGGAGCCGAACAACCAGTACACGGTCAAGCTCTTCTGCTACCCGATCTGGGTGGATGCGGTCAACGGCTATCGTCTGCGTTGGTTCCTGTTGAACCTCGACCGGACGGTCTGGTACGACGTGACGCCTTACATCGTCTACCAGAATGCGTTCAATCCGCTCGCGTATGGCGTGCAGCAAAAGCTTCAGGTGCAACTGAACCTGCAAAAGGTCAACGGTTCGTTCCTGAACTTCAACTTCACGCAGACCGTGTGGGTGTCGCTGCTCAATCAGGGCACGGAGCGCAGCACCAACTGGACCATTGCGTTTGCACCGGGTCAATCGCCGCAGTTTGGCGTGAACGACTACGCGGCAACGACGTTCGTCAACCAGAACCTCTGGAAGGTGAACCTCGCAATGGGCGAGACCGACATCGACAACTGGCTGCCGCGCGTCTATGGCGCAACGCTGCCGCTGTACGACACGCAGAAGGAACCGGGTCCTCTGACTCCGACGCACTTCTCGCTCTTGGTCGGTGCAACCGAATACGAGTTCCCGATTTCGCAGTGGAATCAGGACCTCGTCTCGAATCAAGCCATTCCGGATTCGAGCACGCTGTTCGTGCGTTTCTTCAAGCGCACGCCGGACAACGATCTCCAATTGGCGGTCGCTGGCTTCCCGGTGTATCAGCAGAACTAAGATCGGTTCCCGCCACTTCTCCCTTCTCCAGAACATCGGGGAGGGGAGAGTGGTCTTTTTTATGACCTATCTATAACGTCGAGAGAGTCCTTATGTCTGACTTGCTGACTTACCATCCACCGATCATCGCCATGCGCGCTGCATGGGCGAATGCGCTCACGGGACAGGAAGCCACGTACTTTCCATCCATCATCGGGGGTGAGACGTGGAATACTCCACCCACGATCGCTAACCTCAAGAATTGGAAATGGATTCGTCACGGGATTCTGACCATCAAGCAGAACACGCTCGTCAATCTGGCTGTGCTCCAGCAAGGCACGCCGTGGCTGGCCGCTGTGCAGCCGGTGAGCTGGTCGATTGATTCGACCCAGTACGCCTCGCTGCAAGGCGTCGATTCTGGCAGTATCTACGGCGACAACCAGCAGTTGTTGAAAGTCAACCCCAACCTGCCCACACCCGATCCGAGCGATAACAAGATCAAGGGCTATATCGGGAAGGCAGTTCTGATCACTGGCACCTACGTTGATGGTTCGACAATCGTCGAACAGTTGTTGCTTTACCCGCAACTGGCGCAGGCGCAGCCGATCAATTAAGCCTGAGCGAGGCTGACCATGATTCTGTTCGAAGAAGATTGGGCCAAGTACCCGGATGCAATTGCTGACTTCAAAACGAAGAACACCAGTTTCCTCCGGATGGCAGGAGTGTACCGTTCGATGGGTATTTCGAACCACACCTTCATGCTGGCCCTACACAACCCCTTACTCCAAGGCGTCGATCCGTTTGATTACGAGAATCTCACGGATGAGTTGAAACTCATGATTGCGGCGGAGTGCAAAGAAAATCCGTGGTACTTCTTCCGCGAATGCGGACGAGCCCCTCAACAGGGTACGATGGAGTCGGTGCCGGTGGAAGCCAACCGGGGCAACCTGTGTCTGTGGTGGTGTTTCTTTAACCACGTCTTCATCATCCTGATTCAGATTCGTCAGACCGGTAAGTCGTTTTCGACAGACTTGCTCTGGGGATTGTGTCTGGAGCTGATGTGCGAGCACACGACGATTAACCTGATGACTAAGGACGATCAGCTCCGTAAGGAAAACATCGATCGTCTGAAGAACATCATGTTAGACTTGCCACGCTATCTGGATTTGCGTGGACGGGATGACGCAAACAACACGGAAATGATCACCGTGAATTTGCGGGACAACAAGTACAAGGCGCACGTACCGCAGATGCAGGAAAAGCGGGCGTACAACTTGGGTCGCGGGATGACGTCGCCGATCTTCCAGATTGACGAAGGTCCGTTCCAACCGAACATTTCGATCGCGTTGCCGGCAGCACTGGCTGCAACGACGGCAGCCGTTACCGCTGCTATTGAAAACGACACGCCGTATGGCACGGTCATGACGACGACGGCGGGCAAGAAGAACGACAAGGACGGTGCGTACGTCTACGGCATCGTTCAGGAATCGGCCCAGTGGACCGAGAAGTTGTTTGACTGCAAGAACCGTGAAGAGTTGGAGAAGGTCGTGCGCGGCATGAGCCGGCCCAACGAGTACGGCGAAACGTTCTATCAGGTGGTCGCTACCTTCAATCACATCCAACTCGGCAAGAGCGACAAGTGGTTGTACGAAACGATTCAGCGGGTGAAGGCCAAAGGCGAAGACGCCGACCGCGACTTCTTTAATCGCTGGACGAGTGGTTCGCAGTCGATGCCGTTTGACCTTGAACTGGGTGAAAAGGCAGCCAAGTCGGAGATGGAGCCGCTTTACATCGACATCGGCAAACCTGAACCGTACGTGACGCGCTGGTACATTCCGGAAGCGACCATTGAGCGCCGGATGGCCAATGGGAAATTCGTACTGGGGATGGATACGTCGGATGCATCCGGCGGTGACGATATCGGCATGGTGCTTGTCGACATCGAAACGGGCGAGACGATCGCTTGCGGGACATTCAACAACACGAACACCACGCCCTTCTTCCGTTGGGTGGCATCGATTCTGGTCACGTACAAGAACGTCACGGCCATTATCGAAAAGCGTTCGTCAGGTGCTGCGCTGTTGGATGCATTGATGTGGATTTTGCCGCAGTTTGGCGAAGACCCCTTCAAGCGGATCTTCAACTGGGTGGTGAACGATCACTTGGAATATCCGGATCGGTACAAAGAAGTCAACATGCACGTGAACCGGCGTTCGTCGGACATCGGTACACGCTATCGCAAGTACTTCGGGTTTGCAACGAGTGGTTCAGGCGCTACCTCGCGTGCCGAGCTGTACTCGGATACGCTCACCACTGCCATGCAGCGTTCGTGCACGAAGATGCGCGATAAGACACTCATTGATCAGGCGTTGAGTTTGATCGTCAAGGACGGTCGAGTGGATCACCCGCGTGGTCAGCACGACGACATGGTGATCGGTTGGCTGCTGTGTCACTGGCTCATGACTAAGGCGACTAACCTGCAATTCTACGGGATTGACTCACGTTGCATTCTGTCGAAAGCAATGCCGCAGAAGGTTTTGTCGATTGCTGAGCAGCGCGAGCTGCGTGAGCAACAGCAGATCAAATCTCAAATGGAGGAACACTACAAGCGACTTCAAAATGAATCGGATGAGAATATATGTATGCGACTGGAGCACATGCTCAAATCGTTATCCATGCGTCTCACCAGTCAGGAAGAGGACGCTGTCTCGATCGACGAATTGATCCGTCAAGCACGGGAAACTCGTCGAGAACGCAAGCGCGCTGGGCTTTACAACCGGGGCCAGTCCATTCATCAACAACTGGGCTACGCCAACGGCGCGCATCAGGGTGAGTTCTCTGACCGCCCTATGTCTGCCAACGAAATCTACCGTAGGAGGTACGGTTAAACACTGTATCTTGTAGATTTAACTGATGGAGTACCACATGTCTCGACTTTTCAGGCAAGCGCTGGAAGCTTACGATTCGTCCAATACGGGCGGGGAGGATGGTTCCGACAAGAAGGACCTGATCGTCATGAAGGGTCCGCTCTCGGAAGTGTTCACCGAAGCGCTCAACAAGGTGTACGCGAAACCCGAAGGCGGGATCGACGGAGCCGCGCTCGAATCGCAAGCCAACGACGCACTGATGATGCAGGCACTCGCGTCGGATTTCAACAACCCGCCTCAGGGTGACGACAGTGGCGGTCAGACCACCGTGTACGGCGTGTCGGCTGCGTCGGTCGACAACGACGACTTCGTCGACATCAGCAAGGAGTTCGAAGGTGACGACAAGCTGGTGCTGATCGTCGACGGTGTGCAGCCGGGTCCGAACAGCCCCGACGATTCGATTCCGGCTGAACGTGCGGAGCTGCTCACGAGCGCGCTGGAGTCGTTCGTCAAGGCCAACGGCGGCCAGGTCTTCCGCTCGCTGCAAGAGTACGCCGCAACACGCGTGAAAAAGGACTAAGCTTCATGGTCCGGCTAGGGGGCTTCGGCTCCCTAGCTTTTTATGCCGTAATTTTGTGTGAGTATTCAAAATCAAGGTATCCTCAAAATGAGCGGACTCATCAAGGGCGTATTTCTGGAGGAGTGCGGTAAGCTTCCCATCGACGCCAATCTCATCAAGCGCCTGCGGGTCTACGAAAGCAGTTTTGTGGGACGCAACGCCGATCACATCGCCTTCTTTGGCGGCCACCTCTTAGGGGTGAATCCCGTCAAGTTTCTCCCGTCCGACCAGATGCGTTGGTTTGACGAGATCATCCGGGCTGATGAATTGGCACTGGAGCAAAAGCTGTTGGCACTGCCCACGGTGAACAAAGACTGGAAGGTGTCGAGCAACACGATGAACCTGTCGTGCGCATGGCTCATCTACGCCATCCATGTCTCCAAGGCTTTGACACCGCAGCAAAAGCATCAGGGCATGATGGACGTGCTGCTGATCCTCCAGTACAAGTTCTTCACGTCGTTGCTTTTTCACTACTTCCGTTATCCCGCGAAACCGGAAGTAGCGGAAGCGACGTACGCAGCCTTGTCGGATAAGTTCACCATCAAGCAAGTCGGTACGTGGGGTGCACTCTTTAAGGATCGTGCAGAGACTATTCTCGCCAAGGACAGTCCGCACATGAAGAACGGCACCCTCCTGAACTTCGATGACGATGAAGGCGTCATCTATTTTCTGAACGACGTGCAAGGTCGCATTCGCGACGTGATGAAAAACATCTACTCGGTGTACGATCGCGTGCACAATTCAGGCCAAGCCATCCAGAGTACTTCCGCTGTGACGGATCACGACGGTGAGAAGATCCTGAAGGACAAGAGCACCAACCTGAATTCGTACACCCGTTACCTGAACAGCGTGATCACCGATCAGAACTCCTTCATTCGTGAGGAGCTGGTGCGTGTGATCTTGCAGTTGATGCACACGGCTCCGCCCAGTGTCTTTGAACAGACGCTTAAGTGGATGAGCCAACACTATCGTCAAAGCAATTACGGAATTATCGAGCAGGTCATCAACGAAACGCTCATCCATTCCTTCAGTTACTTCGACGAACATCGGGAGTATGTGCGCGGCAATCCCAACTTGACGACGTTACTTAGTCGCCTGAAGGGGGTCTACACTTCCAGTCGCTCCACGGATCCGGTTCTTATGAAGCTGCGTGAGAATGCGGAACATTTGGTTGAGATGGCAACAAAGAGCAAAAACGAGTCCACATTGGCGAGTGTGCGGACTGCGTTGCTGCTGTACTTGGTGGCCCGTGCTTTGACCATGACCCATTACGCAGGTTAGTAGGACCCTTAGGGAGGCTCTCGGCGGGATGGGAGCCTGTCGTTCTCAGGTGGTCTCTATCATGTACTTCATCAGACGGTTGTTGTCTCGATGTTTCCTGTTTGTGGAGAAACGTTTAAAGGGAAACACGACGTTCAGAGACGTATCCAATCCTGAAGATAAAGATCTGGTTGGTACCCTAACGGGGTATTCCGTGACTGGATACCAGATACGCATCTACTGTAGCCGGCAACGACTCCAAAAAGTCCATGCCCGGTGGTATATCCCGACAACAAATATCGACCTCTACCATGTCTACAGCGTGGTAAGTCAGGATGCGCCTCAGTCGCTTAAGGATGCATGCTCATTGGAGATTAGGATTCCATCTCCAGTTCCGGAATTTTTGAGTACCGAATTCCAGAAAGACGCAGCCATCGAGTGCTATCTGGATCTGCTGATTCAGCGAATGAAACCAGAAGACCAGTTTAACAGCTAACGGTTTTTAAGGGGGAGGCTTTTGCCTCCCCCGTTATGTCGTCAACGCGATTGGTCTTGAATGCGCATCACGGTCTTTGGTGTGACTCTGATACCCATGAAGTTCAGTTGGGGAGCACCGACAATCTTCATCTCACACATCCGAACCACATCGTCGAGTGTCGCTTTGGGATTGAACCACACCGGATACTCGCCTTGCTTGACGAATCCTTCAAGAGCCAAGCGTTCGTCAAGTTTGCCATCGTAATCGACTTGATCGCGTTTGATTACAACCGGCAACAATCTGCGACGATGGATAAAGACTTCCTTGGGTGCAGCCACAACTCCGACAATAAATTGCCGGATAACACGTGTCTTGCCAATTCGACGTATCAGTTGTCGACGACGGCGAACATCAGAAGCTTTACTCATGGGGCACCTCGCGATAGATTAGGTATAGCATCCTCAATCCTCTTGTTTTTCCAATCTTACAATTGTAAGCTATTTGTAAGGTTCGCGCGCGCCCTGATCCTCTCTTTCAAAACCAGTCTGCGCAAGCGACAAGCTAACAGTCTTCTACTGTGTTTGTGTGATTACTGTCGATTCCTCCTTCGGAGGAAATCTCCTTACAATCAAAGACAAAAAACTTTCTTTCATCAAATTTTTTTATGACGATATGCAATTTTTTGCACCCACCCCGATCCGAGCGAGCCAAAGGCAAAGCGAGGCACTTTTAGCGAAGCTTATGCTCCTGCATAAGCGAAGCGTTACCACCCTATCGAGTCCTCTAGAGGAGGACGAGATCTAATCCTTCTATAGCAGACGAGTCCTAACCTGTTAAGCCCGGCTCTTGTGGCCGGGCAGTTATGCCGTCACTATCTACACTACGCGCATACTGGCGAGTTGTTACTAAATGTAACAGAACTTGTTACCAGGAAAATTTCGGAAAAAGGTTCCCCCTAGCGGGAGTTCGTAGTTTGCGTATGTGCGGAAGGTAACATAGGGGAGTGTATTGAAAACCTATGTCCTTAAGGTATCGTACAGAGAGCAATACAAAACAACGATAATTTCAACTTCACTAATCTCTGATTAAGAAGAAAGGAAAAGCCGTGACCGAAGAACGAATCAGGGACCGGATTGAATGGGTTCACGAGGGTCTTCTCGGATGGCTCAATTCGATTTATGGACTCCAAGGATTTCATGGCACACACGGTGCGTACCGGAATTCGCAACCGAGTGCTCAGCAGGCATCCCGGCTGAGTCATCATTGGGTCGTATTGGGCGATCTTATTTGGGAAAGGGCCGAACTCTCGTTGCATCAATCTGCTCCCGAGGCCTTGTTTTGGACAAATGTCCGCGAGTTTCAGCGTGACATCATGACGTGGGTAAAGGTCTGGCAAGACTGCCATTACCTCGTACCCGGTAGTCAGTATCCTGTGCGGATGAGCAGTATCTTGAATTTGCTGATCAATCAGCTCCATGGCTACACGGGTAGTGTGGAGGTGGCGGTGGTTGATCCGAATGACGAACTCATCCACATTTGGGTACGTTTGAAGAATTACCCGGATTCCTTCGCTTGCATGATTAGCTTGCCGAAGATCACAAGCCACTCCTTGTTTTAACCAGTATCTATTCACGAGTACGGAAAAATGTCGCAAAAGACCATTGCGCCCGAGCAAGAATTCACCTACCGCAGCAACGAGTACACCCCGCAGGCTCCGATTGCGGGCTTCGTGAACTTCCTCTCCAAGCAGTACTACAGCGAGCAGGACGAAGCGACGGTGGAAGTGATTCGTCGGGCCATGGGAGAATTCACCAACGACGCGCAGCTGAAGATGCGCATGTCGGTGTTCTCCAACAAGCAAGAAGGCGTGGGGCGCGTGCTGATGAACGAGCAGTACATCGCCAGCACGAATATCGGTGTGAAGATGTTCAGCGTCTCGCTGGTCTCGGGGGACGACATCCACTACCCGGATTTCCAGCCGATGAAGAAAGCGTCGCTGCATCCGGTCAAGCGGGCAGCCGATCGTCAGTACCTGTGTCTGGGTAGCGACATGAATCACCCGCACATCCAGTTCACCTCGATCTACCACCAGTTGCAGAACCTGGTGTGTGGTCTGTCGGACAAGCTCGGCTTTTACGTGAACTACAACAGCGCACGTGAAGAGTACTTCCTGCTGGGTCGTCCGCTCGATCAGATGCAGCATCAGTACGCCGACGGTGAAGCGAAACAAGACGATCGGTTCCAGGTACTGATCCGTCTGCACATTCCGAGCGCAGCCAAGCGTGAACTTGCCGCAGCTGCCTGACGAGGACAAGATCACCGAGAAGCATATCCTCAAGAGCTTTGACTTCAGTGCCGAGATGATGAACGAGTGCCACCAGAAACTTTGGTGGCGTTACCGTCCTGACCAGTTCTTTCGTTTTTTTGCTGTTCGGGAACTGATTCGGGATTTGCAGTCAGACTTGGGCGTGGAGCCTCAGCACACGACGGTTCAGTTGCATGAGATGGTAGATGGTCAGCGTGAGATCTACACGTTGATTCATCGTAACGCCATGTACGTGAATGTCGGCTTGCAGGATAACTGGGCGATGGGGCATGAGGTCGATAAGAACAAGCTTGAGAAGTTCAAGAGCTTGGAAGTCGCTCTGAAGACCTTGCATCGTTACCGCATGAAAGCACAAGAGAAGGGGAACCTTCCGATCGAATTGGGATTGAGATCCTTGATGAAGTTCTTCTTGAATCTACCCGGCAATCCCTCGATCTGGTTGTTGCCTGATTCGAGCAAACTCTTGGCTGCTTCGGTGATCTGGAAAGAAACGGACGACAGAGACTCGGTTACCTTGACGATCTTTGATCCCGTCCATCCGAGCTTCCAATAAGAACATAGGGTCGATAGGGGCATAAAACCTCTATCGGCTTTATGCCGTTAAGAAACCGATTCTAGAAATTTTCAGTCACATATAACTTTCGCGACATTGGTTACCTAATCAATTAAATTCGAACAAACTAATGGAGTCTTAAGAATGAATAACCAAGAGAAGTTCATGCAAGAAGTCCAAGCGTTCATTCAGATGAATCCCAAACAGCGCCAGATCGAGCAATTGACGATGCGGCAGCGGGAGATTGGTCCGGATGAGTGCCTGCGACTCATGGATCTTTACCGGTTCTATACGAAGATGATCGATCAGGAGCTAGTCAAGGTGGTTGAGCAATACGCTCGTGACGAACTCACTCAACAACAGTTCCGCGAGATCATGCGTTTTGTCGGACGTAAGTTATACGAGCCGTTTATCTTCGATCAAGTCGAAGAACTGGAATGGCGGTACAACTGCCTGAAAGAACGCGCAATTCCGATTCGTTAATGGAGAGAACAAGATGAAAGAAGTGCAACAATTGCAACCGCTCATCCCGATGCGCAAGAGCTTGACCACGCTTCGTCCGTTGAAGGGCGATGCGCCGATGATTGACTTCTCAGCGATCATCTCGAAGTACCGGCCGGAACCGATGTGGCGCAAGTGGGCGCGACGTGTGGTGCGGGTCGTAACGTTTTTCTGGTAAGCAGTACACTCATCCTCAATTACATTCGAAGAAACTAAGGAAGAACAATCATGACGACCATTTGCTGGAATAAGAACGAACTGGTGGCCGATAGCCGCGTCTCGTATTTCGACGAGGCAGGCAAGAAGCTTAGCCACACCGACAACGAAGTCTGCAAGATCTATGCACCGACGTCGTTTTACGTCGACGGCGATGTGGTCAAAGCGATTGCGATCTCGGGTACCGATCGCTTGATCAGCATTCTGTCCAAGCTCAACGACAACAACGTCGTGCCCGATACGGACATTGTAGTGGTGAAGGATTTTCAAGATCCGGCATTCTACGTTCAATTCGCAGCACTGATCAAGATGAAATCGTTCTTGATCATCGTCGGCACCGCCAGTAATTACCTGTTGGAGATGGTCCCGCGCAATGGTGGCGGCATCATCTGGACGCTCCAGAAGGTGCAGAAAGACGACTACATCCTCGCCGGCACGGGGGCAGAAGAAATCCTTGCAGCGATGAAGGACGAAAAGAAACTCGGCGGGGAAGTAACGCTGGATGACTTCAAGAAGACGTCGGCGCGTAAGATCGTGCAACTCGGGATTGTCTGCGATCCCTATTCCGGCGGCAATCTGCGTGTTTGGTGTGAAGAACACGGTCATCGGGTGGTGGAAGTTGACCCGCCTGTTCACGTCGCTAAGCAGTTCGCTGATGAACAGCCCGATAGCCGTCTGCCGGTCGGGGGTGATTTCGATGCTGAACTGGATCGACGCCTCGCCGCTTTTCTGGCAGAAAAACAAGCAGCATAAAAGCCGGGGGCTTATGCCCCCGATAACCATTACATTCGAAGAAACTAGACCATGAAACTCATCCTGAACTTTCCCTGCGCAATCATCGGTAATAAACTCGAAGCAGCTGCCGGCTTTGAAGATCGCGTGCTCGAAATCGACAACATCGTGACGCTGCGCTATGCGCACAACTCGAACGAAAAGAAAACGGGGTTCTGCATTATCCCCAAGTATCCCTACAGCGAAAACGCTTCTGACAATGAAAACACGCAGGCGCGTTTCGATGTCTACGAAAAGATCAAGGCTGCAACTGGCTGGAAGGAATCAACCGACTGGGTCGGCCAACCGTGCCTGTTCGCAGAAGGCGGAGAAGTCAATGGCGAATTCGGGATTCACGCAGCCGGTGAATTCTGGGTCTCGTACGAACTGTACGACGAAGTGCTCGACGCAGCTGTTCTGTAATACGCAGTACCAATCAATCCCTTAAGACACATCACATTCGAAAGAAAGGAGAAACACCATGACGTACAATCACGCTCTGATGGCAGCCATCGACAACAACAACGTCAACGACTTCTGGAACATCCTCTACAACGACGACGCATTCGTGAGCAAGGACATTGCCTACGATCCGGAATGGGCCAACGGCACGGGCTACTACGACGGCGCTGTCAAAGCGGACATGGCTGAACTCGGCGTCGGACAAGTCGGCCGTAGCCGTTCGCCGGCCCCCAACAACCGCCGCATCCTGATCGTCAAGACGCGCTACGGCAACGTCGTCGTGTTCGAGCGCATGACGCCGGCTGAAGACGGCACGCTCAAGGGACCGATCACGATCAACATGCCGGACATGATTCGGCACACCGAGTTGATCGGTACCGAAGGTCCGCTGACGATCGATCAACTCGTCAGCATCTTCGGCAACGGTGTCCAGCCGGTCTACAACGTCGGCGTACGGTTGGAGCACCTGCTCACGTACATGAAGCAAGGCGGGCGTCTGACGAAGAATCTGCGCTTCCGTCGTTTCGAAGCCATTCTCTTGATGGCGCACAACTTCAAGGACATGTTCGCGATGATCCAAGGTTCGCCCACGCAGATGCAGGCAGTCGATGCACTGCTGTCGGCTCCGTGGGAAGTGCCGCTCGTGATTCGTGAAGCACACGAGCACAACTCGATTCCGTTTCGCACGGACGGCTACGGACTCACCGACAAGGGCCTGTATCGGCTCACGAAGTGGCAAGCCGAAGCGCTGCTCAATCTCTCGTTCGACGAGTTCCTCGGCAGTAACCTCGACGTGCTGAACGGGCAGTACTACCAGCTCGCCAAAGACCTGAATCCGGCTGCCCACAAGCTGTCGGAATCCATGGAAGCATCCCATTAACCCCCCTCCTCCCAAGGAACCATCATGCAAATGCAAGAAATCATCAACAACATCCGTTCGGTCGACGTTTCGTTGAACGATACCTTCATCGCCTTCAACCGCGACGGCGTGATCGACATCGAAGCGCTCATGCAGCTGTTCGTGCAGGACACGTTCGAAGACTTCGACTTCATGTCGCAAGGTTTCAACGACGCGGTCGAGCAACTGGTCACGATCTACAACGGAATCGGTGCGCTCGGCGAATACCCGTACGGCGGCCTGCCGCACGGCATCGTCGATGACTTCGCCAACTTCGGCTTCACCTTCGAAGACCGCATCGTCAACGAAGAAGAAATCCGGGTGGTGCAGACCAAGCACGTGACGCTCATCGTCGAACGCTTCGCCGAAGACGAGTCGCCGCTCGACACGGGCGATCGTGAAGACGAGGACGACGAGTCGTAATCGTCGATGAAAAGAGAGGGCTTCGGTCCTCTCTTTTTTCAAGAAAGGAAAGGAAAATGAACTTACTCGCATTGCGGCAATGGACCGTCGAGTTTCTCGACACAGCTAAATCCGAACCGGTGCTTCTGCTCAAACGGAACAATCTGGAACGTGGGTCGGTGGATGTCTTCCCGATTCTGGGTATGGAAGTCGTCGACTCGATGAAGGGTGACATCACGATCAAGGTGGCCCAGCAGAAGTTCCGGGAAGATTTCTCGACTCGCAATGTCGAGGAGTGGCCGTCCCTCGATCCGGTGGTCTTCAAGCACTTCGGCATTGCGCCTGTCTTCTTGCCCGAGGACCACGAGTACAAGACGTGGATTCCGAAGCAAGCTCAGTGCGTCTCGCATCTGGATCGCGATCGAGTCAGTCTCGGTCAAGAATGCGAAGTTGTTCGACCCAGTACGCCAGCAGAACCCGGCGAGAAAGTGTTTGTTACAACTTTTCATCCTGATGCCACACCGGACGATGTGACTGCATGGATTAACACTTGGCTTCAAGCTGACCAAGTAATTTCCATTGTTCCGACTGGCATCAGGATCAGTGTCTTTTACCGGGCGAAGGAACCCATCAGATAAGGAATCGAACAATGTCGACTCTTTGGCTTTTGAAGAAACTGCCCTTGGAGCGCCGTACACAGGCCAAGACGTGGTCAGCCGATCCATGGGCCTACAGTGTCAAACGCAACCATGAATTGGTGGTGCGTGCCGATACCGAGTTTCAAGCTCGGCAAGTGGCAGAGGAAGTCGCAGGGATGGAAAGCGCCAAGGAGCAGGTGTGGATGAACCCGCACCTGACTTCTTGCACGATGATTCCTTGGCAAGGTTTGCCAGAAGTCATCTGTGGGAATTTGAAGGACATGAAGCACAAGAACCCCGCACGCAAGAAGAAACCTGATAACGACGGATACGTGCCGGACAAGAACACCACGAAGTATTTCTAGGAGTTAAGCAACATGCAAACCAAGAATCCGGTGGAAGGCGGACCCTATCCCTTCGTAAGAGGGATGACGGTCAAGGAGTTGAAGGAACTCGTCAAGGACTGGCCGGAAGTCACCAACTACGGAGAGCCGACAGAAGTCTGGATCGAAACGGGTCTCGGGTTGTCGTCGCCGGTGGTGGTCGCGATGGCGCTGAACCTTCGAGATATGGAAGACGGCACCAAGAGCGCTGATCTCGTGCTCGAAAGTAACGCATTCGAGAACAAGTTCGAGTGACGGCATAGAGGAGGGCTTTCGCCCTCCTCTCGCTTCACCTTCTTTTTTTGTCTTCAGCACCACTTAATGCGGTTTTCCTCAATCCAGTAATGCGACTGGCAAGGAAATTGCTGATTACCGATCGAAGGCCAGAGTGTTACGCGGTCTTGTTTATCCCGCGTGTACTTCCAACCGCGATCGTTATCGCGAAACGGCGTGACCGTTTTGATCCCGCACGTCCCGCAAGCACACAGGTGGATGGCCGTCTGGAATTTCTCCGAGACGTACAGTACACCTTGCTCTAGTTCACCGCTGATGGTGTCAACGAAGACTGGACGCAATTCCATATCTCTCATCACCTCTCCTTTTATTCCAGTGCTGCGAGCTACCAGACTCCGTGGTTAAATCCCAACGCGGGACCGAACATCGAGAGCAGGATTAGCAAGCAGATGATGATGAAGATGATTCGTACTGCCAGCGCGAATGGTGCAGGAATGGGTAGCGTGGTAATTAACCAATACACCAAACCGAGAATGATCAGCACAATCAGTAGGTGAATCAGCAATGCCGTCATAGCAACCTCCTAGAAGAGATGCTGAACAAACGCCCAGTGCCGAATGACGAACCGGATCAATTCGTCCAGCGCTACTGCTCCCCCGCCGATGATCACGATGGCCGTGATCAATGGAGGAATCCACCATCCATCTGGAAACATTAGCGGAATCCCCCCGTGGTCAGTCGGATCTGACGTGTCCACGATTCGCGATCGTTCATGAGTGCGATCTTCGTCCACTTCTCTGTCAGGAACGTCTGGTACAGCTCTTCTGCATCAGCCCAGCTGTCGACCACTTCCTTGAAGCGCCCGATCGTCTGGCCGCCGAAGAGCTGACCCTTATCCATCTGGATGATGTACTGGCTGAAGACGTACGACTTCACTGCGTACTCGACCAGCTTGGCAAAAGCCCGGAATGAGCGCAGTTGGATGTGCGACATGTTTTCGTCGTTCGCCAGCTGGCAGCGCAGGTAGATGTTGGCAGGCAACACCACTGTATCACGCACCATCACGACGTTCTCGCCGATCAGTTGCACATACGCAGTGGAGGTCACAGGAATCGTTCCCATGGCGTCCATGACGGCTTGCGCGCCTTGTAGCATGAAGGTGTTTTGGTCACCTGCTGCCACGCCGTAAGACGACACCTTGGTCGGGTCCGAGAACGTGATGTTCATCACGCTCATGATCGAACGACCTTGCGTCTTGTCTTTCGGAATCCGGTAGATCGACGTGTAGTCGTTCTGACGGTACACCGGAATACCGTCCAAAGGAATGAAGACTTCCGTGCCGCCGACCAGATTGCAGTCGACCAGCACATGGGGGCGAATCACCAACGCCATCAGCTGCTCATCCAGATCCATCATGGCGTCCCGGTAGCCGTTCACGACAGGCGTGAAGACCGTGCGCAGGATGTCCATCGGGATGATACGCTTGACGTTGGCAAGTGCATAGCGTACGCAATCCATGTTATCCCTCTAAAGAAACTTGGTCATATATCATCACCTGAGGTCAGGTATCCATACAATCCTTTGAGTGGAAGGACTGCGTGGATTTTTTTACTGCGCCTCCCCCTTGCTATGCGTAGATTCGTCATCACTGGAGTAATCTCAATGACCCAAGAAATTCATACCCGTGGCAGCGTTCGAGTGTACGCCTGCGGCGGATGCGGCTCGAACATCGGTTCGCTGCTCGAATCGTATCGTAGCAACAACAGTTCGGCCATCGCCTCGATGGACATCGCCTACATCGATACGTCGCGCTCGAACCTCAAGCATCTGAACGTCGACGAAGAACGAACCTTCCTGTTTCAGGGCCGTGACGGCTCCGGCGGCATTCGTCGGGAAAACGCCAACGAAATCTCGGCCAAGGTTGCTCCGATCCTCGAAAAGTTCCCGCCGGCGGATCTGTCGATCGTGATTCACTCGATGTCGGGCGGCACTGGCTCGGTGGTCGGCCCCTCGATCGCGTCGGCGCTGCTCGAAGCGAAGAAGGCAGTCATCATGCTGGTCGTCGGCGATGCTTCGACGCGTCTGGACGCCTCGAACACGATGAACACGCTCAAGACCTACGACTCGATCTCGCAGCTGCGCAATCTGCCGGTCGTGCTGTCGTTCCAGCTGAACAGCCGCGAGAACAAGCGCGAGGACGTGGACCGCAACATCGTCGGCACTGCCGTGTCGATCGCGATCCTGTGGTCGGGCAACAACCGGGAACTGGATTCGAAGGATCTATACAACTTCCTGAACTTCCACATCCCGACGACGTTCGAACCGCAAGTCGCGCATCTGTCGCTCGTGCAGTCGGGTGAAGAAGTGGTCGACAAGAACGGCGGGCAAGTCATCTCGGTGGCGACGCTTGCGGCTCCCGGCCAGGACACCACGCTCGACCCGGCACCGGAAGTGCAGTATCGCGGCTACCTAGCCGACGATGCGCCGGCATCCTTGCAGGAAAAGCTGCCGACGCATTTCTTCGTCACCGACGGCATGTTCGAGGAAGTCAACGAACTGCTGAAAGCGACGCTCAAACAACACGAAGTTCTTGCGCGTTCGCGCGAAAAGAAGGAGGGTTTCCTGACCGATGCTGACAAGCCTACTCCGTCTGGTCTGGTGCTCTAAGCACCTTGACTGGAAGTTCTGGGTAGTTGCGTTAGCGTGGGTTAGTCCACTCCGTCGGGCGCGGCCACTTCGGTCGGCCGCTTTAAAAGTGACCGCTAGACGCATAACGGCCGCGTGGCCCCCTCGCCTCAAGGGGAGGCGCAAGGACCACGCTTTCGCGTAAAGTCTAGGGGATTGCGAAATCCCGACGGAATCCACCCCTAGACTTCCAGAATCAGATCCCGATGATCTTCGTTTAAAACTTGTCAGATTTGTCAAGTCAGGCATAGCGGTTGAGAGAACTGAAGACGCACTAGAGAGTCGGTCCTACCTACGTTTGAATTCGTAGACCCGATGAGAGTGGACAATACGTCTGGACCAACCAGCACGAAACGCCTTAAGGGGGCCTCCTTGAGAGCTAATCCGACATCCCGTCCTAAGGGGCGCATCGGACGTAGCCGGAGGACCCTCTTCCCTATTCGTTGTAAAGTAGCGCCGGTTTAGCTCAGTTGGTAGAGCAGCTGATTTGTAATCAGTTGGTCGTGGGTTCGAATCCTACAACCGGCACCACATGGAAGCGTGGCCGAGAGGTTTAAGGATATTTATGCTTAGCGTAATGGATGTAATCGCGAGGCTAGAGAAACTTCATCCTGGTTTCAAAGTCTATGGGCCTTATGCCGATCCGACTGGGCGGAAACGAGTAGTCTTTCGAGAAAGAAAAGGTCATGTTGTCCAGAAAAATGGACGATCTTTTAGTATGGCTTGGGCGAGGGCAAAGATAGCTGCCCTATTGGAAAGATTGCTTGGCCCCGACGAAGAAGTTGATCATCGAAATACCAATTTCGCCGATGATTCATGGGATAACCTGCAATTACTTTCACTAAGTGATCATCGAAAGAAATCCGGAATCGAGAATTCTCTGAGGCAAGATAAGCGACCTGTCGCGATTTGTCCTCATTGTTTGAATCCATTCCTGTGTGAAGTTTATCGACTTGCGATCGCACAGAACAAGGGAAAAGAACCTTGCTGTAGTAGAAAGTGCGCGATACGTTTGTACGGTGGTAGAAATCAATACACGGAAGCGTGAGTTCGAATCTCACCGCTTCCGCCATTCATTTTCAAATCAGTTTCCCTATCGGTTCTCTTCTTAGGCGGAAGGGGCGGATAGGGAAACTGATTTATGCCGCTAACTCCTTGGAGCACGGCCAGATAGAAATAGGTTCAGGAATGCCTCTAGAACGCGCCAGAAACGCGTATAAGCGTCTGTCGTATCCTTTTTTATCATACCCCTCAATATTGTAGTACCAAGCCGGGAAAATCGATGCCAAACTATAACGCAACCTTGATCCAGGATGCCAGCGAGCTGGTTGCGTATCTGAAGGGGCCTCTGGCGTTCGTGTTGGCTAAGTATCACCCCAACACGTATGCGAGTGAGAAACACGTCTTCGAGTGGATAATACGGGAAGAGATCGAGGTGGTCTACGGTCTATCCTGCATCGGTCACATTCAACGATTAGACCCGTACCGAAAGATACGCAACAAGCTTGACCGAGCATTATCAGTGCCGCTGGAGCGCTTGATCCCAGCCCACATCAAAGCACCACGTATTTACGAGAACCCATTCGTCCAAGTCGATCTCCACTACGCAGACCAGGTAGCGGATCTGTACATTCAGTACTATCGAAATGGCATGCAATCCGATTTGAAATTCTAAGAAACAACATGGACCTCGCGCTTTTGGAAGAAATTACCCAGAACGAGCATTCCAGCCGGAAAGCATACATCGACATCCTCGATATAGCCGACCGAATGGAGCGCACGTATGGTCATTACTTCAAACCTTACACAGGAGAGCAACTCTACTTCGATTACTCCAGTCGCGCAGTGATGGACTTCAGCAAGAACTCCTACCACATGGTGACGGATAAAGATCCCCTGAAACCGGGGGAGGTAGTACACGTGCCCGTTAAGTCGTGGAAGGACATAACGAGCCAAGACATTTACGATCAACATGATCGGCTGGTCGTCAGAGCCAAAGATACCGTCCGGCTCAAAGTCGAACCGTCCGATCCGGTGCGGATGTTGAACTTCATCGAGGATTACGTGAGCGACTACAGTCACTCGCGGATTCCGGTGTTCGAGAAAGAGGGTAAGGGACTCGTCAACTTGCTCGAAAGTTATCTGTCGGAAGAAATGCTGGCAGATTTCGAGGAGTTGAGGAAGGTGGATCTTCAGGCGGCTGAGTATTTCATCTCGGAGATCTTCTATCTGCTCGACCCCATTCTTTCAAACGTCCGTGAATTCATGGGTTCAAACAAGTGGGTGATCTATACGGTCCGGCGCATGGGGGGTGACTTGGTCATCGATGCGTTTATTGACTATCGGATCTACATCTACCACGAGCGACTGAAACGGGAGTCGCAGGAATGCGAGTCATAACCCAGACGTACTGCATCTCGCTCATGGAACCTGCCATGTTGGCGAAGCAGTACATGCGTGACCACCATCGGTACACTTCAGTAGACTTTCAGCGTGACGGGATGCTGCTCATTAAAGCGCTCGATTATCCTGCTAAGCTCTTCATGGAGTTGCTCGGTCAAGCGATCTTCAACACTCCGTCGAGTCGGCATGGAGGTGCCGACTACGATCTGGAGCAAGCTGAAAAGTTGTTGATCAAAGACGGCATGAAACCGTCGGTGGTTCAGGAATGTGTGCAGCGGGTTTTCGAGATGTGTGTAGACCTGCTCGCCACTAGTTTTCCAAGCCTCGTCTTCATGGAAGAGGATAAGGTCGAGTTCCAGATGCTCAACGAGTTTGATCTGGTACTCACCTTGTCTGTTCCGGTACAGTTGATCGAGGATAACCGCTGGTAAAGGGGAATTGATGCACGTGATCTTAGATACAGACGATCTAGTCCGTCGCTATACGGCCTACGATCCTCTGTTTAGCTTCTACGAGAACGGGATCAAAGACATCATCAAAGAAGCCGTCCTGAGAGCTGGCTCGAAAAAGGTCAGTTACTGGGGCGATTATGATTCCGATTTGGTTTGGGGCTTGTCTTTAGCGGGACTGGTCTCTCGTGATTGGGAGCGCGCAATCGATATGTCCTTGGACCACAGTCCGCACTTGGTGCATGACTACCTCCAAGGACAAAACAAAATGGATCGAGAAGTGATCCACATCGTCGTCGAGCAGATCGAAGAGGAGGTCGATCAGATGCTGCATCGCCTGACAGACTCGAATCGGTTTCGAGTCTCAGAGATGACGGAGGGTCAAGACTCGGCTTGGATAGGTAACGATTTGGTAGTGACTGTAGTTTCACTGCCGGAGGAGTACGATGGGCCATTATAAACAGGCGTGGCTTGAGTTTCAGGAGTTCCCGGAGCAGTTGATTCTGGATTTTGAAGATATCTTCTGGAAGCTGCGTCGGGACGTTTCAATGATCTGGTCGCAGCCTGTTGATTGGGACCTTTTCTTTTCCATACTCTTTCCGGAAGCTATCTGTAACGTGGATCGTTGGTGTCAGGCGTCATGGCATCGCGATCACCAGAACCTTCACGACTGCGCGGTCAACATGGCGTGCGGTGAGTACGGAATCTTTGAAGGAATCTATGAACCAACAATAATGGATGCCTTAGAGAAGATCATCTATCGCGCAGGGCTCGAAATGAAGGAGCGACTCCTGTGCATGGTGGCTTATCATCGGGGCGTCTTCCCTTACACATTCCGAACGATGATTTCCGATGGATGTTTATTCTTTTCTAAAAACGAAAGCATCTATGATTCCCGAATTCCTGATCCTCAATTCTGAAAAGGAGGCGACTGAGTTGGCGTTTCTGACTCAGTATCTGCCGGTACAGGAAGGCGAGGTCTTTAGAAACATCCTCGAATGCATCGGTTATGACAACGTCGCGGACTTGCAGTTGGAGTCGCATGCTCGTGACGTCGAGACCATGATGATCGAGGGTGGCCACGGCGATTATGCCGAATGGACTTCCCGCCTGATTTTGAAACTGGGTCGTGAGATCCTGGGGCAGTTGCGAAAGCTCAAGGCGTACCACAACGGTTACCTGATCTATTGCTATTATCAGGATCTGAACGGGGATCTGGTGCTGCGCTCGCTTGAGTACGACGATCTTCAGATGAACGTCCCCAGCGAAGACGACAAGCTGCATTGAAAGGAGAACACATGGCGCTTGGTGAGTTGGTAGTTGCACAAGTCATCCCGTCCAATTTCATCCTTCACACGTCTGATCTCGTGGAGAAGTTCCACAAGGACTTACTCCCTCATTCCGTCAGTAATTACGATCTGCGCGAAATCATCAACCAGATCTCGGATGAAATCGACACGAAGGATCGTAAGAAGACGATCCAGTTGTTTCGGAGTCTGCCGCAATTCAATCGTATAGCGTGTAAGCAATTTCTTGACACGGTTGAGCGGCAACATCTGCTTAAGGCAGCAACATTCGATTTGGCGGTAGCGATTTACGATCGTCTGGAAGAATTCAGGGCGTTCGATTCCTATCGCTTTGCCAATCGATTCCCTTATGCCTTCGAGAAGATGGTTGGAAATGACGTAGTCTTTTTCCATATCCCGTATTGACCGTGTCGTCACTTTTCGAAGGCGATCATGACGACACAGTACCAAATCGGGAGTACGTACTCCTTCCAGGTGTACCCGGTGGCTCAACTGGGGAACAATTTCCAGAACGTGGTGGTGTTGGCAATTCTCGATGCCACCACGGTGCAGCAACTGGGCGTTGACATCTGGGGAGTACACAAGAACCTCTACGCGAGTCTGCCGCCGGGTACGCCCAGCGATCCGACCCAGTATCAGTACCTGCGCCTGAAGCTTCAATCGGGCCAGACGACGATCGTTGCGGTTCCGTGGATCTCCGACTCGACCGTGGAACTCGTCAACGCACAGACCCTGCAAGTGACCATCGGCAATGTCGATGCTGCGACGTGGGGACCGCGCGTGCAGTTGGCGCTGGCACAGCTGCTGCCCTCGGGTACACCGATTGACATCTCGGTGAAAAGCAACTAAGCAATTCCATTGGTCTCGTCTGTTTTTTTAACTGGCCACCCCATGTTGTGCATGAGAGGGTAAGGGCGTAACTGACACGTCCGGATCGCTGGTTCAACCCTGCGCTAGTGTGGTCGCGGGGGAGTAGCTAGAACTAGGGTGCTGGGGAGTACCTTGGATCGTCAGTGTTGTACCCGCCGCTGCCTCCTGTATCGGCCGTCAGCCGTGCCATTGTGCGAAAGCGCTGGCCTGCCGGGGCGCTGAAGGGACTTCACTCACCCCTTTGGCTTGGGATGTGCAGCGGCACCCATTCTTGAACGCGTCTGTAGGAAACCTCGGGAGACCTTCGGGTCTCCCTTTTTTCCCCTCAACGTGTTTTTTTTTTGTCGATTCTTTTTTCAGTGGCGGGATCAATAGTACGAGTGTACCAAACCGGAGCAAAGAAGAATGGAATTGGTGAATCCCTTCGTGCGAAAACCCGAAGAATACAAGCGCGATATCAACGTTCTGAAGCATTACCTCGACCAAGCGTCGACCTACCTGTCACTCATGACGGGTCGCTCCTACCTCGACTGCCATAACTACATCAAGGGAACTTTGGCCAAAGGCGGTCGATTCGAATTCCGTGATCCGAAGATTACCTTCACGGAACGTAACGATCATGGCGATCGTGAGTTGAAAGAGAATACGCTCTCGTGGTTTCTGACCACGAGTGTCAAAGAGAACGACATCATCGCACCGACGTTCACGACGTATCTGCACCCGAAGAAGAAAAAGTCGCTCTACGCACTTTACATCGGACAGGGCAAGAAACGGCGCAACAAAGCCAAGCACGAGATGTTCACGGCGGAAATGGCGCGTGATGCGGCGAAGAAGAATGGCCAGCATGCAGAGTGGGTCCGACAGGCTGCGTTGTACGACTTCAAGAAGGTGGAACAGGTCTACGCCAAGCAGAAGAACAACTCCCTGTCTGGCGGTCACAACTCGACGTCTACGCCGCTCTTTAACAAGACGGCTCACTCGACCCTGACCTCAACCTGCCGTGCGACCTCAGGCTATGGCAATGCCAACAACGAGAAGTTCTTGGCTGGTAATCGCCACTACTGGTCGCCTGCGATCTGTACGAACAACATCGTCTCGATCATTCGGCACACGGACTACAAGCAATTGGAAGCCGTGATCCAGAAGTACGGGATGTATCTGCCCACCGCTGAAGACGTGATCGATGTGATCGATTACTCGGCCAAGCATTACTGGGGTACGACGTGGCGTAACACGGACACGCACATGCGTCTTTACATGCTGGCGAAGAACTTGTCGCCCTTGCAGCGCGCAGCGTTTGTCTACACGGGTGACTTCTACCACATCCGTAAGTACAACGACGCGTTGGCACGTGAATTGGTCATGCGACTTTCCAAGCGTGTCGATACGGAGCATCCCGATCCGGACAGCGCATTTAAGCGTTGCTTCGAAGATCAGCGTAACCTCGGCATCACGATCTGCTCGCATGTGACCAAGGGTATCGATCCGGATAAGCTCAAGGAGCATCCGAAGCCCTACGCAGTTGCTGCCTCGACGATCGAGAACATCTACAGCACGGTGCAGGATTACGCCGACTTCATCGGTACGTTCTTTGTGACGGATAACGTGCCTGCATCGATGGCATATTTCCCGGAATCCATCCGACATACCGCGTTGATGTCGGATACGGACTCCACGATTTTCACGGCACAGGAATGGGTCGAGTGGGCATTCGGGAAAGTGGGATTTAGCGACGAGGAGAACAACCTCTCGACGACCATGATCTACATGGCGTCGGCGACGATCACGCACGTGCTTGCTCGCATGTCGGCGAACTTTGGCATCGACAACTCGATGATCCACAACATCGCGATGAAGAACGAGTTCAAGTTCGACGTGTTCGTTCCGACCAACGAAGCCAAGCATTACTTCGCAGTCATCTCGTCGCAAGAAGGGAAGGTGTACGACAAGCTCAAGCCCGAGATTAAGGGTGTTCACCTGAAGAACTCCAACGTGAACAAGGAGATCATGAAGATCGCCAAGGACACGATGGTGGAGACGATGGAGAACATCATGAAGGGTGAGCTGATTGACCTGAAGGCTTACCTGAAGAAGTTCGCGGATATCGAGCGTAACATCAAGCACTCGATCGAATTGGGTTCGCACGACTTCTTCCGCTTTGGCCGGGTCAACCCGCTGGAGTCGTACAAGCGCAAAGAAAAGGAAACGGATGCCGCGTTTCTCTCGCGTACGCCCTATCGTTTCCACACGATGTGGGAAGACGTTTTCGCGCAAGACTACGGTCAAGTGCCGCCTCCTCCGTACACCTGTTTGAAACTTTCCACCAATCTGGATACGTCGGGTAAGACGATTGAATGGTTGGCGAAGATGGAAAACCGGGCATTGGCGGATCGACTGACTGCGTGGATGAAGAAACACAACAAGCGGTATCTTGGGATGGTGCTGCTGCCGGAACAGATCGTGACGGTGCGAGGAATCCCGAAGGAGTTGTTGCAGGTCGTGGACGTGCGCAACATGATCATCGAATCGACGGCTGTCTTTTACAAGATCGCTGAATCGTTCGGGATCTACCTGCTCAACGATAAAAGGACGAAGCTCTTCTCGGACTACTACTAATGGCTACCGTGCAAGGTTTGCTGATTGGGGGAATTGTCATACTGGTTGCGATGGCGATGAAAGTGATCTGGATGAAGCCGCCATCCAGAATACCGGAACCGCCGCCGGGCTATTTCGAGTGGCTGAAACAAACATCCGAAAAGGAGTAGCTGTATGGATCAAGAAGTCGAAATCGTCGTTCGAGGGCCGGTCGGTTCGGGTAAATCAGCACTCCTTGGTGAAATCGAAATCCTGATGCGGGCAATGCGAGTTCCCTATCGGTTCGACAACCCGGAAGCATGGCAACAAGAACTGAACCTGACTGGCGCAGACTGGCAATCTGAACTGGAACGCACCAAGCCGGTGGTGGTGTTAAAGGAAGAGGGACTTCGCCAGTTGTCTCCTTTGCAGATTTCCCATGAGAAAGCATATGGGGAAGGACGCGAGGCTTGTTTGCAGAAACAGCCCGTGTTGTCAAACCCGTATCTGGCGAAACTGACGTCGAACACGGCGTTTGACGCCATCTTGTGGATGATCGGCTACAACGCACAGTTGTCGGAGATCGTCGACGCACAAAGGGGTACTACATCGTGATTTCCCATCTTGTCATTTACGGCGGTATCGGTTTTGTCATCGCCTGTGTCGTAGCGGTGCGCTACGGTCCGTGGTTCAAGAAGACCTCGGCACAAGTCGATCAAACCGTCACCAACGTTACCAACAACATCAAGGACGTGGTGAGCAAGGATGATAAGCAGTCTTCCAACAACGGCTAAATTGGTGCTCGGTGCATTGAGCGTGGCAACCTTGATCGGGATCGCAACGACCCGGTACTGGTTGCCCGATCCTTGCGATCTGAAGCGCTGGCGGCGCTAAGAGACCAACGGCATAAAGAGGGGAGGCCAAAAGCCTCCCCGATATGCCCTTAACGGCCGTTGACATCCACCAACATGTTTTCGATGGTATCGATCTCGAACATGACTTCGGTCAAGACGTTAGGCGTCAAGACCTTCATCATGCTGTTGCGCTTGTACATGCGGATCTGACGCAGTACATAGTTCACTTCGTTGCGATTGGTGGTCGATGCACCTGCCTTACTGACACGGACCAAGAAGTCCAATACCGGCAAGCGGGAAATGCTCAACGACCAGACGACTTGCTGCGTCGGCACGATGTCGGGCAACTTCATGACATCATCCAGATCGCGTGCAGTCACCATCGGGATCTCATGCATCATGCCACGAAAGTCCCGACCAATCTTTTCCATCAACTCCAGCATCTTGGTTTGCCATTGCGTCAGTCGCTGATCCCAATCAACCAACGGGAACGAATGAGGCCGTTTGGCTTCTCCAATCGGAGCACCGCGTGCAATTGCATGGATGCGGTTAAAGATGGCGAGATCCAGATGCGAGTAGAGCATATTCGGCAAGACGTACATGTGCACGAACTGCATCGTACTCATCTGGTTTTCCTGATACAACTCCTGCCAGTTGGCTTGCTCCAGTCGAAACGACCGGTACATGGCAGCCAGCATGGGGATATTGATCAGGATTACTGCAACCCCTGAATCGGTGGAGTTATCCACGCCATTAGGTAATTTTAAAGCGATGTCAGTAATGGGATGACGAAGGACTCGGATGGGTTGCAAATCCTTCCAGTTCTTTTCCGCATCAAAGACATCAAAGTCTTCATTGTCCGCGACCAGGACTTCAAAGGTTTCGGGACCATAGAAGACTCCGGGGAAAATCTGCCCCCGGTAAATGGACGACGTCATCTTTAACGCCATCGAGAGATTCAACGCCATGGCTTGCACGTTATCGACGTAGCGTTCGATGTTTTGTGACAACGGCACATCGATGGACTGGATCAGTCGCACCAAGAAATGGTCGGATTGAACTGCCATTGGGTGATTGCGGTAGTACCGAATCACCGTGTCCAGATTTCGTTTCAGCCCATCGCGAATGTTATTCCATCCCGGCACTCTCGCGACAGCGCTCAAAGATTCTGGCATGGAATTGAATAAGCTGTACATGGATATCGGATCCAAGCAAGAAGAATAGAGGCTATAAAATACTGCCGGGAATTTCCACAAAGGAGTAGGAAATGAAAATTGTCACACGTGAAGAGTTTCTGAAGCTCCCCGTAGGAACGCTATATTCGAAGTATCAACCATGCGTAGCCGATGAGATTCACATCAAAGACGAGACGGTCATGGATGACTTTTGCTGTGTCGACATCTCGAACTCGGCCAGTTTCCTACACGCAAGCGATACCAGCGAACCCGTCAATTTGGAAACACCTTATCGAGACGCGTGTGCCCGTGACAAGGATCAGCTTTTCGCTGTCTGGGAACTGGACGATTTGAAAGCCTTGGCCGCAGTAGTCAATCGTGCGATGGAGCTTGCACAACAATGACTCGACGAATCGCTGGACGACTCTCAGCTGCGGTAGCCATCGCAGCTTTGGCAGCAGGTGCATCAGCGCGAGCTGGCAAACACGAGCCGATTAAGTTGCCCAAGCAGGAAGAAGACGAGTTCTCAGGCGGGATGGCCAATGTCTATTTCGTGGAACCGAATCCACGACGTGAACCCGGTCGAGGCAAGCGTGGTGGAAATGGAAAAGGGAGAAAGTGGTGGAACAAGTAATCTTGCATGAACAACATGTCTGGGACTGGCTGGCGGCGTTCTTTCGCATCGACATTCCTCCCATGTCGCAACTGCCGATTGTTGCCGGTCTACTCAGGAAGATTCCCGTCACTGAGAACGAACTCCGCATCGTGACACCGGACGAGATCGGTTACTACACGCCGGCTAATGTTTCTGCGCACTTTGTTCCGATCCCGCCTGTTTGGGAAGGCACGGAAACCCCGTTCACGGAGATCAAACAAGAACCCAACCTCGCAAATCCACACAACGTGACGCCAGAGCAAGTTGGTCTTGGCCTGATTAAGATGACCTGCACTTATGGCCCAGACCCGAATGTGATCGATGTGGAAGCGCGTGTAGTTGAAACCCCGAAGGAGCTTCCGGCTCCAAAAGGAGAAGAAGATGAATAGAGAATATCCCGAAGGCTTTTGGCCGGTTTCTGAACAAGAGTTCAAATGCATGATGGCGCATCACGGGTCGAACTGGGAAGATGCTGCTGCCAAAGCCGAGGTGTTTTTCTACATCTACGATGCTTGGAAGGATGAAGAACCGGTCAATATCGAGTATCGGCCGTTCTTCGCAGACGATCTGACGGTGACTTACACCCCTGCGAAGTATCCGGGCTTTGTCGGTCCGATGCCGCAAGTCACACTGAAGGAAGGGCGGAGTTACGTACCGGTCGAGAAAAGGTCGTTCTTCGATAATCTGGACAAGATCGAGAAGAGTAAGTCCCCGTCCGGCAACTTCAAGATCATGACGATAAGCGAGTTGTACGAGGCTGTTCGACTCGCTGGCAACATGGACGAGTTCACACATCTCATGCGTGCCGAAGGCTTCGATTCGATCGGTTTGCTGCCTGATGATTGGTCGGAGCGCAACAATCGTGACGAGACGATCCCTGGCGCGATCCAGCACCTGAGTGGTCCGGTAATGGCTATTGAAAGCGTCCATGGCCATCACTCTCAGCTGCTTCTTGACAAGATCAAGAGGTTGCATGAAACATTCGTCGATGCTGGAAAAGTGATCCTTGACTCGTGCCATGATTTCAAGTTCCCGAATCAACCGTTATACCCTCGTGGTGTCGCGGTGTTTTCCGAGGAAGAACAGAAAGACGTGAAACCCAAGAATCGCCCCAAGGGTCCGCGTCGTACCAAAAACCAACGCGGAAAATGGTGGAATCGATAATGACTATTTTAATTGACCCGAAGCATCCGTTGTTTGCCCAGTCTCGTTTCTCGATGATTGCTCGACCGGTGAAAACGTATCAGTTGAACGATCTGACGAACTGGGCGTACGAAATCTACGCGGAAGGTGTTTCCCATCCGGCAGTACAACCGATGTCGGAAACGGACCATGCTCGCGCTAAGGGCTGGTATATCGACGATCTTCATTGCACGTGGCCTCCCAGTTATTCGTTCCATGTGACGAAGATGGTGAGTGATTGGATGAGCGACTGGATGGGTTACATCACCGGCAAGTTCGTCTTCTTTCGTGATGAGTCCAAACCGGTGAGCAAGATGAGTCTGTGGCGTACGCTTTCTCAGGCGTTGCAAGGTTACTCCATCGAAGCGTTTGAGGCGCATATGGGTTACGCTTTGCGCGTGGACCACACGGCGTACTTCAAGTCGCTCGCCGACCGGGAAATGGGCGCAATCACGATCTCTGGTGTGAAACCGGGCACGACCATTTCCCTCAACTACAAGGCGCGCGGTGGTCAACTGGGTAACCGGAAGACAAGGCGACAAGGGAAGAGATAATGGCTTTCACAATGGAAGACAGTTGGGAACGGCCTGAGAAATACGAGATGCATGTTATCGCAGCCATTCACCAACTGCATAACGCCCATGTCAAGGCGTGGATTATGAAGCCGTGGCCGTTTCGACGTATCGGAGAACTTCCCATCATGAAAGCGATGGTTGACGACGTGTTTCCTCTTCCACTCACTGTCAAGATGAAATCACTCGGAGAAAAATGATGGCTCGAATTGGGAGATTGTTCGACGAGCACGGCAATGCATTGCATTGTGGACATGTGGATCAGCGAGTGAGATCGATTGTTGATGGAATGCTGGCGTCCTCAGCATCGAGTCACGACGACCACATCCATGCTGCGTACGAGTATTATGGTCGTCCGCATTTCTGTGCTTCGATTGGCGATAGCATGGGTAACCAGATCAGTATCGCCGCGCTGCGTCGGGAAGATGAAGGTTTGTTGTTCAACAAAGACGGTACGGTTTGGGGTTATCACATCGAACCAGATCCGGAAACGAGCGAGGCGGCGTCGACATGGTTGGAAGGTAACATGTATCCGAAGAACTCGTTCCACGAGTACCTAGGTATTGGCCTACACAACCAACACGTGATCGACTACGAGATGCTGCATTGCACAAAGGGCACGTTACTGGATTTGTCCTTCTACCAGCAGATCTATTCCATCCCTCTTAAACCCCGGAGGTAAAACGGCTGTTTGCCAACCGGGGCTATACAGAGAGTTAAAAAACATAGACCCCGTGTGTTCTATGTAGGAGTATCTCGAAAGAAGAAATAAGTACGCGATGAGAATTTACGGGGTGGAAAATCGACATGCAGTGGCAACATCTTTGGGAAATCGTTGAATCCGCTGGGTTCGTTCCCGGCCTTGCGCTAGGCATCGTCCTAGCCTACATCTTTGTCATCGCGCAGAGCATCTGTCGGACACGATACCTGCACGATGCAGCGAAGCTCGAATCGCCTGTCAAACTGGGTGAGCAGTTCTATTACATCGTGCCAGAACGATTGTACAACCAGTTTGACCACGCAGGCGCAAGAGCTAGACTTCTTCTTGAACAGTTGGAGAATGGGAAGAAGGATTGAGTTTGTTCCTGATCCGTGCAGAGGTGTACTCTGGCAATGTACGGATGGGAAGTACTCTGGGTATGGCGATACCAAGAGTGAAGCCTTGTCTGGATGGATAGAATCCAAACGGATTCGGCGTACGCAACCACCCCCTCGGCTCGATCAAAGAGGGAAGCGCAGGCACTGGTGAAGGGTAGGATTGATTTCGCATTAGAATTTTATCACCACCACCCTTATCTTATAGGAGGTGAGACCCACTCACCTTTTACCTGGCCCGGTCCCAACCGGGCTGGGGCACCACCTGTGATGTCAGTTGATGTCGATATTGCCGGAATCAAAGATTTCTTGGCTATATATCACTCTCTTGCATAGTGGTAACACTGTGTTTGCGCAAACATCTTTTTAGCAAAGAAAGGAAAATCATGAGCCTGAAAACCTCCCAAGGCCAGCAACGCGGCAACCTCGGTCACGCTTTCGACGAGGCACAAGCCAAGCAGCAACCCGCTGGTCAACAAGCAAGCAGCCAACAAGCACAAGCGTCGCACCAAGATCCGCTGCTGAGCTTCCGTGCGCTCGGCTCGATGTTCGAAATGCCGGCTGCCGCAAACGCGCAGTCGGAAGTTCTGACGAAGGCTCGTGCTGTCGTGGACGCTGATCTGAAGTCGCTGCCCGATTCGACGTTCGACATCCGTGTCGTCGCGCTGGACCGCGAAAACCCGGCGCTGAACCTCGGCGTGTCGCTGCTCGTCATCTGCGTGTCGCTCAAGCAACAACCGCAACTGGGCGTCGGCTATCACGCACTGCTGCTCGCGGAAAGCGCACCGGAACCGAACCCGGTGTCGGTCAACATCGGTCAAGGCCGTACGGTCGAACTGAAGCAAGTGATCGGCGACGCGTATGACGAAATCATGCGCGCCGAAATCCGCAAGGAACTGGGTCGCCAGTTCGCGAACGTTCCGCTGCACTCGGGCGAAGGCCGCGTCGTGCGTGCCGACTTCAAGTGGTCGGAAGAAAACGCAGAGAAGTTCCTGCGTGTGGACGCCGTGTCGGCTGCGACCATGGCGCTGGCGAAGTCGATTCCGGGCTTCCGCGATCTGAACCTGCGCAAGATCGAGCAGGACGGCACGCTCACGTTGAACACGCAGTTCCATCAGCCGCAACTGGTCGACACGACCGGTCAGGCAGTGCGTGCCGACGTTCGCGTGGTGTTCCGTGCCGGTCAAGCACAGCGCAACCAGCAAGTGCAGCAGTCGCAGAACCTCGAAAAGCCGACGGACATCACCCGTATCGCCGGCTTCATCGATCTGATCCACCAGCGTCAGCCGCAGATCAACCCGTATCTGCCGCCGCAATTCCAGTTCCAGCCGGGCCAGAACATCGAGCAGTTCAAGCAGTTCATCCCGCGCTTCGTCATCACCAACCTGCGCACCGACAACGGCGCGACGCTCGGCAAGCAGCTGCTGGCCCTGCTGACCGTCTACACGCTGCGTAAGCCGGGTGCCTGGTATCCCGCGTTCAAGCCGCAGTACAACCTCGGCCGCGACAAGGATCTGGACATCAAGGACATCGGCGCGATCGGCCTCGAAACGATGATCGATCCGGCGACGGGCGTCGGCACGCGCATCAACACGAAGACGGACACGTTCCGTGCGCAGGATCTGGGCGCGCTGCTGCACGCCACGGTTCGCGACGGTCTGGTGATCTCGCTCGACGTCGAAGAATGCGGCGACTCCACGTGGCCGAACGTGGACTTCGCGGAAGCAGCCCGCATGCCGAACAGCCAGGAAGAAGCAGCGCGCAAGCGTGAAGCTTCGGAAAAGCTGTACGATGCGGTGAACTACCTGACCAACGGCGGGCTGGAAAAGACCGGCTTCGTGCGTGGCAGCGAAATCTGCTTCAACGAAAACAACCGCATCGTGCTGGGCAACTATCCGGGTGCCGACGGCGAACTGCGCGACGTCCGCGACGTCGACACGGTGGCGATGTACAACCTGATGGGCGAGCGCGACATCAAGGTTGCACGTGACTGGACGGATACGTATCTGCGTAGCGACCTGCCGATCGAGCAGCGTCTCGACGCACGCATCCACATCCTCCAGACGCTGATCCCGAGCCTGAAGATCACGGGCTTCGCGACGCGTATCACCTTCCGTGACGACTTCCTGCAAGCGTTCACGACGGCTGCGGCTGGCACCGGTCTCGCGATCCGCGAATCGGCTCCGTTCGGCGAAGTGCAAGGCTTCGACGTGCCGCAGTACCAGTTCGTCCAGCAAGCGCTCGGCGGCTACCAGACCACCAACCTGTTCCAGCAAGGTGGCCTGAATCCGCAACCCGGCGGCCAGTTCGGCGGCGCATGGCGCGGTCGCTGGAACTAATCCGCACGGCAGCTGAAGTAGTGTGAAAAGAGAGGACCTTCGGGTCCTCTCTTTTTTTCTTAAGGCTATCGTGAGGAGAAGTGAATGGGCGTCTCATTAATTCTGGCGGATCTGGACGCCGTCAGGCTCAGCTCTCCGTATGACATCCACATCGTGAATGACATATCGGTAGCGCTGGCAAGCGAGAAAGAGGACTTCAACCGTAAGATCTATACGAAGTTCTCCGGCGACGACTTGCTGAGCAATCTGCCTACCTGTTCGTGCGGTGCGACGACAGGCGAGCCCAACAAAGGCGAAACCTGCCCCGAGTGTCACTCACTCGTGGTTGATGCAGCAATGCAGGATCTTCAGCCGATCGTGTGGATGAGGGCTCCGAATGGGGTCAGGTCACTCATCAATCCCGAGTTCTGGACAATGATTTCGGAGTTCTTCTCACGAAGCAATTTCGACGTCTTGCGCTGGATCGCGGACACGAACTATCATCCGGTGGTGCGCGTGCCTGCCGTGATGGATGCAGTAAAAGCAGTGATTCCGGATCGTGGTTACAACTACCTCATCGACAACTTCTTCCCGATTGTGGAAGCGTTGATGGAGTTGAAGGTTTATCGGACGCCAAAAAAGAGGGAAATGGCTGCCGATTTAATGGAACTGATGCGCCGGTATCGTCATTGCTTGTTCCCGCAGTATGTCCCGTTTCCCAACAAAGCGCTGGTGGTCATTGAGCGCAGTAATGTCGGCACGTATATCGACACCACGATTAGCGGCGTGGTCGATGCGATCCGAACAATGACCGGGATTGATCTTCCCGAAAACAATTACTCTGTCCGAGTTAAGGAGAACCGGACGATTAAGACCATCTGTCAGTATGCGGAATTCCATCAAGAGTGGGCTTCCAAGTCACTGGCAGGTAAGCCTGGCATTTTGCGAAAGCACATCTGCGGCTCGCGGTCGGACTTCAGTTTCCGTGCAGTGATCGACTCGATCAGTGACGCACACCGGTATGATGACATCTACATCAGCTGGGGCATTGCTGTGTCGGTTTTCCGCTTGCATCTGGCAAACAAGCTCGACAAGATGGGCTGGCTGGCCAACAAGATCGTGGAGTTCATCGACGAGCATGCACTGAAGTTTCATCCGCTGCTCGCCAAGTTGCTCGACGAACTCATCGCAGAAGCACCGGGTGGTCGGATCCCTGTGATCCTGGGTCGCAATCCGTCATTGCAGCGCGGCTCGACACAACAGTTGTTTATTAGTAAGGTGAAGCATGATGTGCAGATCCCGACTATTTCGCTGTCCGTGCTCGTGCTCCGTAGCTTCAATGCCGACTTCGATGGCGATCAGGTCAACGTGTCGCTGGCAATGGACAACCGTACTGCACGAGACCAACGCGCACTTGCTCCCCACATGAGCGCGCTGGATTTGGATGAACCGTATCACATTTCCGCAAGTCTGGCTTTCCCCAAGCCGGTCGTCAGCAGTATGGCGGAATGGATGCACGACGATGAAGGACCTCTCACGCCCGAAGAAATCCGCATGATGGAATCGTTACCCGACGCATAACTCGCAAGGAGGTGAGTGAAAGATGTACACTCCTGCACAGAGTGACTTTAACGCGCTGGCGTTTGGGACTCCTCACCCTGGGACTCTCACTTACATACGCCAGAAGTTTGATACCCTGTCAACCGCACTGACCGACAGGGGTCGTGAGTTCATGGCTGATGCGCGTCAAATGTGGGACCAGTTCATGGGTTCTGCTGCGATGCGTAAAGCTCGGGCTGTCAAGGAAAAGCTGCTGGACGGCATGTATTTGCGCAATGAAGCGCAGTACTATACGACCATCGGCCAATTCCAGTCAGCCACACCCATGATGCAAGGGTACATCATGGCGCATCCGGAAGTGAAGCAGATGTATTACGATCAGCGACTCGATGGTTATTCGGGAAGCTGGGTCGACACCAATCCGGGTGCAATCGGTTGGAATGATCCGGTGTATCGGCAAGTGATGAACGGGATTGCAGTAGATCACCCCGAGCATGACTTCCATATCCGGGTTGTGCTGGATGATCTGCCGGACAACATCCTCCCGCTTCAGATCGACGAAAAGGTCAAGATCATGGCGACGTGGGAAACGTTGCGTGGTTTGATCGATGCGGGACAAGAAGATCCGACCTCGCAGTCCGGCGGCATGCTGTAAAGAATTGCGCAAGTGGTATGACCTTCAGGGGGGCTTCGGCTCCCCTTCTTTTTTTGTCGACGTAAGATGATAATGCTGTGTACTAGGAACACTCACAGGTAACTTATGTCGACTCTTAACACCGATGGAATCATCCCGTTGCCGAAGTTTTCCACGACCGGCTGGACGTATTCGTTGAATGAAAAGGCAGATGGCATCCTGTCTAACTTCTTCGAATCGGATGCGTATCAATCGAATCTGTATGCTGGCAACGTCAGCAGCATGCAGGGACTGGTTCAGCAGTTCAACAGCGATCCAGTCAAACTCGTGACGAATGTGCGGCAAACCTTGGAGAAGTATCTGTTGCGCTACTATCCGGATGGCGTAACCGTGAACGTCACTTCTCCGGCCACTAGCCCGACATGGCAAGGCTCGGTCTACGAGATCACGATCTCGGCAACCGTTACGGAACAAGGTACCCAGTATTCCTTTGGTTACCTCGTCTCGGCTGAGAATTCCATCATCAGCAAAATTGCCCGGCTTAACAACAACGGCTCGGCATTCTAACCAGATGTTTTTTCACGCAGTGTGTTCATGCTGTAGTGGAGAAACCCGGAGAAAAAGCAATGAATCAACCCACGCGACAAACGCTGGTGGAGCAGTTCATCCAGCAACGTTCGGCTCGCTTATCCAGCGAGTTGGACAAAGTCGAAGACCTGATGAAGGACATCAACCCGACGGCTCGGGTGGAACTGGACGAGTTCTACTTCCGTGCATTCGTGGACGTCTTCACAGGCGAAGAAAAGATGATGTACTTCGGCGAAGGCGAAGAAGCCCGCCGGACTGCTCTGCGTACGTGGACGAACGTGGCCACGAGCATGTTGCACGAGGTCGACGTCTACGGTCTGGTCGAAGGCAAGCGTACGCTGCTTTTCACCGTACCGCCGCTGCTCGATCGGGAAATGATGGAACCGACCGAAAAGCTCGAAGGCCGTCCGTCCGTGTACGGCGCAGTGGTGAACGCCGGGCACATCAGCAACATGTCGAAATCGCAGGGCGAGCAGTACCTGATCGACTACCTCGGCGAGCGTTTGACCCGGATGTATCACCCGGAGACGATGCTCAAGAACGCGGCTGCGTGGAACAAGATCTTCGCGTTCTACGGTCGCAAGCCGCTCGTTCCGGCTATCTCGAACGAAAAGGATCAGAAGAACAACGGTAACATCAGCAATGATGAAGTCGTTGGCTTCGACCCGCTGTAATCCTTCATGGAGAGCTACATGGCCATGAAGGTTAAGAAGATTAATCTGGCCGTCCTCTCCGACATTCATCTCGGGCATAAACGCAACAGCACCTCTGAGATCATTAAGAATCTCAGGGTTGCTGTTGCGGACGATGCCTCGACTGCACAACTCGACATCATTTTCCTGGCCGGAGACGTCTTCGATGACTTGCTCTTGCTAAATGATGATGATGTCTACGAGATCGATCTTTGGATCTACCATTTGCTGACTTTGTGCGCAAAGTACGGCATTAAGCTGCGGGTGCTAGAAGGCACACCGCGCCATGACCGCTTGCAATCGAATCGCTTTGTGCTGATTAACGAAGTGATGGGTCATGCGGTGGATCTGAAATGGGTTACGAAGATTTCGGTGGAGCACATCGAGGAATTCGGGTTGGATGTCTTGTACATCCCGGACGAGGCTACGGAGTCGCCTGAGAAGACACTGCGCATCGCTAAGGAAGTGATGGCAGCAAGGGGATTGGAGCAGGTTGATCTTGCGATCATGCATGGTTGCTTTGATTACCAGATTCCGTATCTGGCAAGCGACCACAAACACGATTCGAATGCTTATCTGGAAATGGTCAAGTACCTGATCTTTATCGGGCACGTCCACACTTCCAGCACCTTGGCACGCATCATCGCGCAAGGGTCATTTGATCGGCTGTCTCATGGGCAAGAAGAGCCCAAGGGGCATTACCGCGCCACGTTGTACAACAGTGGCGAGTGGGAGGCAAACTTTGTCGAAAATACTGGAGCGAAGAAGTTCGTTACGCTCAAGTGTCAGGAGACTTCGCTGGAGGAAACGCTGGTTGAGATTAACGAGTTGGTGCAGACTTTACCGCCCTACTCCCACATTCGTTTGGATCTTGATCGCGACCATCCTCTCCTAGCCAGCACCGACACGTTGATTCGACGGTGGCCGTTGATTACGTGGGAAAAGATTGTCAGGGATACCGGTGAAGAAGAACTCATTGCTGAGCCGGAAATCGAAGACGAGTACAAACCGATCCAGATCACTCGCGATAACATCGTGGAGATGATGATGAATCGCATCATGTTGCATCCTGACATTGAGGCGGATCTTATCGATGTGGTTCGGGAACAACTTGAAAAGGTGGTGTCATGAGCGTAAGTGAACGGCACTTGTCGGAGCGAACGATTGGACAGTTGCCGCTGTCCGTGGGCACTTCGCTGGCTATTGAATCGGCGCTCGGCATCCACCCTGACATCAAGGTGAATGCACCACCGATTCGGCAGTACACGGAGTTCTGGGTCAACTTGAAGACGCTCTACCGCAACATGGTAGGGTCCTTACAAGCAGACGCCATGAACCAAGTGTTGGGTGTGCCCGTTGGCGAAGAGATTCGCCATGAGATGGATCGTATCGACTCCATGATTGGAGACGAGTACAACGTGAAGGTGGTGTACTACGCCTGCAACTACAACCATCTCCAGCAGAAGTATCCGAATGCTCGAATTCGGATGGACACGACGGCGAAGCAAAAGCTCTACACCAAGACCATGATGGATGCACTTCAACATCTGATCTTGGCCGAGCAACCGCCGGCGCACCTGAAGATTGAATCACGGGTGCGAGTCTTTAACACGACACTGAAACCCACAGTGTCGGTGAAGACGATGATACTGACACACGTTCCTTTGGACTTGTGCAGTGCCAAGCATTTCGGTGAGTTGACGTTGTTGGAGTCACACACCGGGGCGATCAAGGAAAAGGCACAGTGGTACACCAAGTATCTGCAAGGCAAAGATCTGACCAGAATGCCGTTCCGGGAAGATCTCTTACAGATCTTTGGCGACCACGAGATGTTTCACCCATACCCGATTGAACAAAGACGCGAGCTAATGGAGGTAGCGGAAAAGTATAAATGGACCAGTCTGACAACCATCGATAAGTTGCGATATAGCATCGAGCAACTCAAGAATCCCTACTTCAAAGCAAAGCTGAAAGCGATGCTAGTACCCTGAAAAACGTCATAAATTTTTAGAATTTGTAGGCGTTTGTCGGGGAAACACTGGGAATTTACGTACCCGGAGCATTCTCTGAGTGCGTCCGTACATTATCTTCAATCGAGAAAAACCATGGCATACGACAACAATCGCTCCTTTCCGCAACGTCCGAAGAATGTCCTCGATGACCGTCGCGTCGGTCTGTCGGCTCCTTCGTCCGCAAAGGGAAAGTGGGCATCGTTGAACTGGGGTTACTTCGGTAACCAAGCTCGCCTGACCCTCTGGACGAACGATCCGGACGATCAGTCGGACAAGCGCAACAACAACGGCAAGATCGACGTCAAGATGCCGCCGACGGACTTCTGCAAGTTCCTCGTGCTGCTGGAGATGGCGATCAACTTCCCGGACACGGGCGACCACAAGCACTGGATGGAAATCAAGGACTACTCCTGGTTCGGCCGGGAAAAGTCCAAAGATGTCGAAGTGCAGGGTACGCTCTACGTCGGTAAGAAAGACGGCGAAGTCTGGATGTCGCTCGTCTCGAAGGACAAGAACCGTCCGCGCATCAAGTTCCCGTTCGGCAACACGATGTACACGGCGTTCTACAACGGCAACGGCGAAGCGATGACCAACGCGGAAACTTCGGTGCTGGTCGCGAAAGCCAACCTGCTGTTCCTGAAGCATTCGATCCCGACGCTGGCGATCGACACGTACAAGGAACCCGAGAAGAAGGAAGGCGGCAACAACGGTGGTAACCGTGGTGGCAGCTACGGCAACAATCGCGGTGGTGGCAATTACGACGGCGGCGGCCGTTCGGGTTCGGGCAGCAACAACGATACCCCGGACAGCGACGGCTACGACGACGACGTTCCCTTCTAAGGAATCGTCGGCAACCAAGTAGGAAAGGGAAGCCTTCGGGCTTCCCACATTCAAGAAAGATTCAGCAATATATCACTTGCATGTAGTTGGAGTGGACTACGTTTGTAAGGAGAAGTAATTGAATGAAAATTATCGTTGATCGGATGGGGAGCGGCGGTTCTTCGTCTGATGCGCAGATGGTCCATGATGGCATTACGATCATCTGGAACTACGCAGCGTTCAAGAAACAACAAGGAAAGGAGTCTACGACCACTGGGAGTTTGTTTGACGAGATCAACGAGTATTGGGAGCAACTGGAGAAACCGCACCAAGATGCGATCTTCAGCGTATATGTCCGCATCAAAGATGCATTCGAAAACACGGAAAATACGACTAGCCTGACTTCTATGTTAGGCCCGCTCCTGATCGAGCTTTGCAACTTGCATCCGATCGATGACCTCGATCACTGGGTCAAGTTCAAGTCCGGCATCCGGATTCCGGAGAAGATCGGCGAGAAATTCGTGGAGAGCGATGATCTCTCCAATACGCGACTCAAGACCTATACGCGAGACGACTATCACAAGTTGCTCGTATTGGCTTTGGCGTTGCGTACCATCGTTCCCGTCTGGGGTGAAACCATCGCCTATACGGAAAAACACAAAATCTGGGGAACGAACTGGAAAGAGTACAACGCGTATCGGCTGTTGTCCGGCACGCACCTGATGTACTGCGAAGCCATGGTCAAGCTTCGCGGATATGTGAACGCTTTTATCCCGACCGATAAATCGAAGCGACCACACTCAGCGATTCTTGCTGGCGTGGGAAGTGAGGACTTCCCTGAATGGTTGCTTGGGGTTATCGTCTTTCGTCGGGTCTGCACTGGCGACATTCGGAACAGCAATCCTGAATCGCATCTGGTTTCGTCGATCCACAGCTATACGCTCAATCGACTAAATCCGGGTGAGTCCAGTTTCATCGGACACGTTCGGGAGAAGAACAATCGAAAGGAAATCGACGGCGACGAGAATAAGCTGTCACGGCTTGAAGGATACAAGATCCGACAAGAGCTGGCGGAAGGCGAGATCGGCATCATTGTTCAAGGTGCGCGTGACCCGTATCGTATCGCTCGTGCCATTTCCCCGACGATTGACATGAGTTTGGTCAACGAAGCATTGGAGACCACTCGTGTACTGATGAATGTCCGCATCCAGCAACCTCAGAAAACGATCATGCAGTGGGTGCTTGACCCGGCGATTAAGCCGCACGGGTTGGATCACCTCGAAAAGGATCTGTTCGTGCAAGCGCTGGCTGTTACTCAAGCCGTGCTTTGGCACAACAAGCACTATCTGGTTGCAGGACTGGTAAGTGCGATCGCTGAGACGTCGGATGCAGAATTCGCCGAAGTCGGCATGGGCGGCCATGGTAGGATCCGAAAGGAACTTGGCGAACAGCTGACGGTCTTCTATCCCTATCACTACCGCCCCAGCAGCAAACAGCAAAAGGAATCGGGTCGACTTCAGAACGCGAGTGTATTGAACGTCGATGCCGTGACCAAGCAGTTCGACCAGTTTGGTTGGTTGATGACCTTGCCCAACGACAAGGTTCGAGTGATCAACAAAGATACAGCGAGTCGGCGGATCATTCTCCCCACTGACATCCGCAGTCAATTCGCTGAACTTTCAATTGCAGTAGCAAATCGGAGTCTGTAATGAACGAGCTTACCACACTAGGCAATCGCGGATTCGGGCGTGTTCCCCCTCAGGCCCAAATCACAAAGTTGCTGATTTACGAGACCGGCGAGTATAACCAGCAATGGAGTCGTCCCTATACGACCAACTTCGACGGTCATGTTCTTTCGCAATTCAACGAACAACTGCAAGGCGTGAAGCACTATTCGCCGGCCAGCTTCAGCGGGATTGCCCAAAGCTTTCTGAAGCCGTCGGCAAACGTCGACATGCAGCGCGGCCAGATCGCTATTCCCCAAGGCTGGGGTGAGCGTCGCTGCCGGTTCATGATGGTGGTCGAGTACGAAAGCCACATCGGCACGCGCTTCCAAGAAATCCTGACGGGCTATACCACCCACGTCGGTGCGATGCCGCAGTCGGGCTATACTTCGACCGAAGCGCAGCAGCTGCTCGTCGACAACGAAATGCAGTTCTTCGTGAACTCGACCATCCATCTGCAAATCAGCCAGCAGTATGGTCCGGCAGGCATGCGGGAAGTGGCGGCGGTGGCCAAGAATGCGCACATTCTCGCCGACAACAACTTCCAGTCGATGTATCAGCCTGACCATCTGGAGCGCATGCGGCCGACGGATCTGTTTGCGGTGATGAGCCGTAGTCACCTGAACGCACTGCGTGATGAGAACGGCCAGATCCCCGGCGTGGGCAACAAGCTCTTCGATGCGCGCAACGCGAACAGCACGATGGCGGCGATGTCGCTGCGTGGCAATGTGATTCCGGCGTCGTACATGGCGCGTGTCGTGGAAAACTGGAGCAATGCATCCGCTACCAGCACCGATCCGGGTACGACGGGCGGTGACTTCTTCACGAATGCGCGGCAGTATGCGAACGATGGTCTGGTGTCGGGCGATCAGGTGCTGCGGATGATTGCAGACCTGCGCGGTGAGCCGATCGGCAACACGTTCCGCTATCGGGATCTGCTCAAGCTCGATCCGACGATCCAAGGTCGTGTACTGGGTCGTTGCTCGGGCCGCACGCAGAAGATCCAAGGCATGCATGCACAGGGCGAAACCAACGAGTGGTATGGTCGAGATCCCGTGACGCTGGCCGCGACGATCATCAGTCAATGTGTGCCGGGTATCATGGCCGATCTGGCGCTGACCGTGATGCATTTCAAGATGCATAACGAGATGGCGGTTTCGGGCAACTATTCGGCCGTCGATCCGACGACGTTCTTGGGTCGTCCGGGTTATCAGCCGGACATGGCGATTGTCAACATCGCTGGTTTCGGCGATCAGGATCTCTCGCCGGCGATGTTCGCGTTCGAGAAGCGTTTCTGGTTCGAAGTCATGAAGGATCTGTGCTTCGACAATCAGGTGCGCTTCATGCTCGAAGTGATCTGTGATCTGACGGGCGAAACCGTGGTGAACATCTCGCTCGATGGTCGTCCGATCGAGCAGTTCGTCACGCCGTCGTTTGCTGATGCGCTGCTCACTCCGCTGGTGACTCGTGACCACAATCACGTCGTGCAAGTGGCGGACGACTTCAACCATCTGCTGCACGCAGTTGCGCCGCCGGATCAACACGAAACGGGTGGTGCGCCGTTGTTTGATGCTTCGGCGTTCTAAGAAAGGAAAGAAATCATGACAAAGAAACTCATCCCGCTTTACAAGTCGATCTTGAAAGCGGCCCATCTCGTTACGGATGAAGAAGGATTCATCAAGAAGATCCGTGGCGATACGAAGGAACCGTGGTTCATCGACAACTTGCCTGCCGTGTTGCCGCTCGACGAGCAACTCAAGCAACCGCCGGGCACGACGACGATCTTCCATCCGCTGTTCGAACATCTGGCGCGGGGCGAATCGAAGCAAGTCGCCGAGTATCGTCGGGCATTGACGGAGCGGCTGCATCTGACGTTCATGGCCATGGCCAGCGAACTGCTCACGATCGCAGCTTCCCAGCAGATGCACGCGACGCTCACGCCGGAGCAGTCCGAGTTCCTCTCGTTCGTGCCGGAAGCGGACGAGACGATGCTCAAGAAGTTCGATGCACTCTGGAAGGCCATGCCCGATGGTCAAAACCAGAAGGCGTTCGTGTCGATGTATCTGAAGAAAGGCGGCGTGCTGCACGGGAAGTCGGTCCATCGTGCAGCCATCGTTTCGTTCCCGCTGTACAAGCAGCTGGTCGAAGACGGCGAGAAGCGTGAAGCCGAGATGGAAGCACGCAAGAAGCAGCCGAAGAAGAAAGACGCGAAGGCAGACGACAAGTTGCCGGCGGTACCCAACGAAACGTATGGCGTATCGCTGCGACAAGTCGATCGCGACTCCTTCATCAAGCTGTTCCAGTACATGGTGCCGGGAATCGACGAAGCCGATGCGTATTCGGCTGCATCGAACAGCAACATCGCACCGTCGCTGGACGCCGTGATGCATTCGGCTGAACGACTGGCTGGGCCGATCAACGATCTGGTCGAGCGCTTCGGCGACAAGCTGTCGGAAACCGCACGGATCATCATGCGGGTGGAAGACAAGTGGGTCGACGACTTCGTCAATCTGGCTCCGCTGCAAGCGGAAATCCGGATGATTCCGTTCCCGGAAACGGCAGCAGTGCAAACGCCGGAAATGAAGAAAGCAGTCGAAGCAGAAGCACGCACGATCGTCGAGCATGTGAAGACGCCGGCCTATCTCGGCCAAGCGGCAGAACAAGCACCGGCAGCCAGCGAATCGGCTCCGGTGGAAGAGAAACATGCTCCGGCTGGTTTCTCGTTGCCGCCCAAGACGATCCCGCCGACGGCTCAGCCGGCTCATGTACCGCAGCAACAGCCGCAGATGCCTTATCCGGGTGCAGCGTATCCCGGCGCACCGTATCCGCAACCGGGTTATCCGCATGCTTACGCGGGTGCACCTGATCCGCGCATGATGCCTCCGGGAGCGATGCCGCCTGCTCAGCAACCGCCTGCTGGCCCGATTCCCAATACGGGACGTGGGGCTGACTTCCACGAGCTGATGCGGCGCAATCCGGCACTGGCAGCGGCAGCTGTGGGTGCGCCGGGTTCGTATCCGACGCCGGGGATGGTGCCGTATGGCTATCCTCCGATGCAGCGCGATGAACCGACCTTCGTCACGCAGCAGTACGGTACGCAACGCTCGGTGTATCAGCAGCCGGGGTATCCGCAGCAACAACAAGGCTATCCGCAACAGCAGACCTACCAGTCGTATCCGCCGGGCTACGTACCGCCGGGTTATCAGACCAAGTTCTGATGCTTCGGTGAAGTGACGGCATAAAGCCAAGAAGAGCGCAGAACATCGCGCTCTTCTTTTTTTGTCCTCGATTTACGTCGTGGCCCGATTCGTCGAGTTGTTGGTCTGCTGAATACGCTGAACATCAGCTTGACTGGGTACCAGCAGATTTGTCATCCACGGTTGGTATTCGTCTGACGAATTGAGTTTGTTCGCCCGCATGACGGCGTAATGCATCGTCATCGGGATGTTAAGAAAAGTAAGAAGACCAAAGAGGTCGCCAGCAAATCGCTCTGCTGTGGCGGGGGCGACGGTGGTTGGGGATTGGATGCTGCTTCGAAACTTCGTCATGAAGTCTTCGAGCGTATTGCGCATGGAGTCCGTGTAATACGAGGCGGCCCCGTCTTTCACCATCAGGCTATCGACTTGCATAACGATACTCTCTAGAAAGATTCAAACACATATCATCTTTAAGAGTAGTGTAAGCTATTCACATTCGAATCAACATCAAGAAAGGAAATCGTGATGTCTGACGATGCGTACATGAGCGCAATCAATGAAATGGACAGACGGTTGATGGGGGTCAACGGTCTGAACTTTGCGGACGTCGGGGATAGTTCTCCGCGAAAGCAAATGTTTTCTAGCCACATCGGTCAATGTCTCGTCGTGAAAGGAGGAACCGAGCGATTCATTCAGACCGGGATGGAACGGCAGTACGCTAAGACAACCTTTTCGGTGAAGATGCCCGAAGACGGCATCATCCTGAAAGTGATTCCTCGCTATCAGGAAACCTTGGGATCGGATTCGATCAAGAACCCGGAAACGATCTTGATCTACGAATCCCAGAAGCCGGGTCAAGAAATCGGCATGATTCGTCTGCCGGGGCATTTCTCCGACCAGACGTATTTCGGTTTCGAGTATCAAGCGCGCAAGATCACCAACTCCATTCGTACCGGCATGCCGATTGCGAAAGGTACGGTCTTGCTGGACTCGCCGTCGGTGACCGAATCCGGTGACTATAAGTACGGCGTGCAGTGTCGGGTGGCTTACATGAGCCATCCGGCAGTCTCTGAAGACGGGATTCTCGTCTCGCGGGACGTGCTTAAGAAGTTCGCGATCAAGACGTATCGCACCTATGAAGTCGAGTGGGGTAGCCGCTATTTCCCGCTCAACCTCTATGGCGATCCGAATGATCCGAGCGACTATCGGCCGTTTCCGAATATCGGGGACGTGGTACGGGGCGACGGGTTGTTGATGGTGTTGCGTCGCGAAGACCGCTCGCTTTCCGTGGTGCAGCAGTCCGTCGCGGCTACACGAGAAGTGGACTTCTTCCACGATCGTCGCATTTATGCGAATGGTGCGGGTGGTAAAGTGGTGGACATCAAGATCTATCACGACGACTATACCAACACCAACATGCCGGAAGAAATGGAACGACAACCGATGCGCTATCATCGGGCGTCGCAGCGTTTCTATCGGGAAGTGGTCGATACGCTCGCTGACATCGAGAAGCGGCGCGGTGGTCCGGACCGGATGAACATCTCCAAGCCGCTGCATGCGCTGGCCGTGGAAGCCTGTGCGATTCTGGATAACCGTGCAAACGGTTCCCAAGAACGCCGGCAACTGCTGCATCGCAAGAACCCGCTCGACGATTGGCGTGTGGAGTTCACGATCGAGTATGAAATCATCCCGACGGAAGGTTTCAAGATTACCGATTGCCACGGCGGTAAGGGTGTGATCTGTAAGGTGGTGGATCCGGAAGACATGCCGGTCGACGAAAACGGCGTGCGCGCTGAGATCGTCATGGACGGTAACTCGACCAATAGCCGGATGAACGTAGGCAGGCTCTACGAGCATTTCTTCAATGCAGCCAGTGCGAACGTCTCTGCGAAAGTACGGGACATGCTCGGGTTGCTGGCCAATGGTCCGGGTCTCACCACGCGACTCCAGCAGATGGAGACGACGCACAAGGAACAGATGGACAGAGCCTGGGATTACATCCTCGGGTATCTGAAGATCATGAGTCCGAACAAGATGTATCCGTACTATGCGCACGGCGAAGTAATGACGACGCAGAAAGGACTCCTTAAGAACACGTTCCCACGGACGATGTTCATGGAGAGCGTCATCAACGGGGTGGATGGCTTTGTGATTTATTGGCCGCCTGAAAACCCGCGTGAATTGTCCGACGCTGTGCGGATGATTCAGGCTAACCCCGAGTATCGTCCGCTGCATGGTCCGGTCACCTATCGAGGCTACTCTGGTCAGGTTCGCAAGACCAAGAACAAGGTGCGCATCGCTAGTGTGTACATCATCATGCTGGAGAAGATCGCCGATGACTGGACTTCGGTCTCGTCGTCCAAGCGTCAGCACTTCGGTGTGATCTCGCAGATCACCAGCTGGGATAAGCATAGCTCGCCGCAACGCGTGCAGGCTATTCGAGCATGGGGTGAATCTGAAGTTCGGATCTCCGTGTCGTTCCCAGGGCCGCGTGTTACCGCAGACATTCTCGATCGCAACAACAACCCGAGGACTGCACGGCACCTCATTCAGAATCTGTTGCAAGCGCCCTTCCCGACCAACATCGAACAGATCGTCGATCGGAAGGTGGTTCCGTATGGAGGAAACAAACCGCTTCAATTGGTGAAGCACATGGCATTGTGCGGCGGCTGGTCTTTCGAGTACGCGCCGTACGTTCCGGGACTTAACAGCAAAACGCGGGAGCTGGTACATTGAAACGTTTGAGTGCACGTTTTCTGATCACCATGTCGACCGAGCAACTCTGGAACACCCTCAAGGGTCCCTTTACGCTCGTGTTCGACAATGGTGAAGAGCTTCTCACGAATGCTCGCGAAACCATCTACAGCAGCTATGCGTGGGAATTCCATCGCAAGTATCCGAAGACGCCGATGCGAAAGGAGCATCACGTCAAGCATCTGATCGGCAACAAGCGCCTGAACTATTCCACTCACTTGAAGCTGTTGGGTAGCGTGATGTGGGAAGTCCACGCGACGTATCGCCACGACGAGACGGTCACCACCGAGCAGTTGTCGGAGATGACCTATCGGATTGTCAACACGATGTACAACGAGTTGTCGTATCGGTGCGAGGAGTATGTGACCTCGCTGGATGTGACGGACTATATCGAGATCCTCGATCATCCGGATATCTTGGCGTCGAAGAAGGATGCGCCGCCTACCGAGCAAGCCATTGCTCACATCCAAGATACGATCACCAAAGCCCTGCTCAATGACGAGCGCTTGGCCAATAACCCGGTTGCACGGGCAGTGAAGTCGGGCCTCTCGAACATGGGTCAGGTGTTGCAGTGCGTGGGACCTCGGGGCTATATCTCCGACATCGATGGGACGTATTTCCCGCGTCCGATCATGCGCGGCTTTGCCGAAGGCTTCCGTAGTTTCCACGACTCGTTCATCGAATCGCGTCACGCGTCCATGTCGCTTGCTCAGGCTAAAGACCCGCTTGAGCAGACCGAGTATTTCAGTCGGCGGTTGCAACTCATCTGTCAGAATCTTCGGAATCTGCACATGGGTGACTGTGGCTCGAAGGAGTATCTGTACTGGACCGTGCGCGACAAGCAGTATGATGATGAAGGTGCAGTGGTTCAGAAGTCGGACCTCGAACTGCTGGCTGGGAAGTACTTCCTGAATTCCGATGGCGGCCTCACTGCCATTCGGAAGGACGATAAGCATCTGCTGGGCCACACCCTGAAGCTGCGCTCGGTACTTCACTGTCAGCACCCTGATCCTTATGGGATTTGCTCGACGTGTTTCGGCGAACTGGCGTATTCGATTCTGGATCCGCTCACCGGGAATCTGGGTCAGACCAACTGTACCTCGATGACCGAAGTCGTTTCTCAGCTGGTACTGTCGACCAAGCACTTTGTCGGCGGTGCAGTCATGGAAGCGATCGTGCTGGACTCGGTCATGAAGCACTTCCTGGACGTCTCTCAGGATCGCATGTCCTATCTGTTGAGCAAGCGGCTCAAGAGCAAGCACGTGCGGCTGATCATCCCGCATCAGTACGCAGCAAACTTCACCGACATCCAGAACGTCGAAGACGTCAACCAACTGACGAGCATCACGCGGATTAGCGAGTTGCCGGAAATCGGCATCATGGAGGGCAGCGGCGAAGAGTTGATCGTCGACACGCTGAAGGTCGCAATGGATCGCCGTATGGCGTCCATGACGATGCCGTTCCTGGCGCACATCAAGAAGCATGGGTATGCGCTCAATGAACGTGGTCACTATGTGATCGACATGACAGGATGGGATTTCGACAAGCCCATTCTGACCTTGCCGGCCAAGCGGTACAACATGAGTGACCATTCGGCAGAAATCGCCGACATCCTCGAAGCGTCCATCAACGAACTCGGGGAACGGGACAAGGAAGAAGCAGTGGATGCCACGCTGGTCAAGTTGTTCGACCACGTGAATCATCGACTCAATGTCAATCTCGGTGTGTTGGAAGTGGTGCTGTATGGCGGCATGGTGGTATCGGCTGCCAACGACGACTTCGCATTGCCGAAGGTTGGTACGGGTCGGGCCTTGGGCGTCTACGATCTCACGATCGAAAACCGCTCGATGGCTGCGAAGATGGCGTATGAGCATCAGCTGGCCAGTATCAATAAGCCGCGTAACTACATCACGCCCAATCGCATGGATCATCCGTTCGATGCCTTGCTCATGCCGTTCGAGGTCTTACAGCACTTGGAGGTATAAGGAGGAACTATGGCTGAATGTACTGTCCGTCTGTTCTCGCACAACTTTGAAATCACGAAGTTGAGCCCGCGAGCACGGACGGCAGTTACTCACTTTGCGAGGCGCTTCATCGAGCAAAAGCAGGTTAAGAAGAAACCTTCTTGGTACGCTCAGGCGAACCAAAGCAACAAAGATGATTGTGTCTATGCAACGGCCACCGATGATCGGACCGAATACCGGTTTCACGTCAACCAACTGTCGGAGTTTAAGGATCACTTGAAGGTCTGTGGTCTGGACTTTGACAGGGACGTGAAGTTCAGTGTCGTTCCGCTCAATGAACCGCGCAAGGTGGAGCTTCGCGTTCAGTCTGGTTGGGTACCTGATCCTGAATACAAGCAGCCCGAGGCGATTGCGTTTCTCACGAACCGCGATATTCCTCGTAAGCTGCTTGGGATGCCTCCGGGGTACGGCAAAAGCTATTCGACGATGCAGGCGATTGCTAACCTCGGAGAGTTATCGGTTTGGTCTGTACAGGCCAAGTATGTCGAAAAGACGCATCTGGATTTGCTGCGCACTTACGACATGGCAGTAGAAGATGTGTTGGTCATCTCCAAGACGAAAGACTTGAAGATGTTGCTCTTTATGGCAGTCAGCGAGCTGCCAGATGTGAAGGTGATCCTGATCAGTAGCAAGCTGTTGCAGATCTGGTTCTCCCTTTACAAAAAGCTTGGCGCTGGCATTGAAGTGGTAGGTTACTCTTCAGCGCCGCAGTACTTCTATCAGCTGCTGGGTGTAGGGGTGCGAGTCATTGATGAGGTGCATCAGGAGTTTCACTTCAATTTCTTGCAAGACCTCTACACGCATGTACCGTTGTCGATTTCTTTGTCGGCAACGATGCAGTTCGATAACGCAACGCGAAATCGAATGGCGCAGTTGGCTTATCCAAAGATCGATCGCTTTGAAGTGGACTACGTCCCCTACATTAGCGCAACGTCGATTAGTTTCGAGTTTGAAAAACCCGAACGCATCAGAGTCATGGGGAAACAAGGGACGTATTCGCACCACGTCTTTGAAGACTCCGTGATGAAGGATAAGAAAGTACTGGGTCGCTATCTGGATATGATTAACTTGGTTGTGCGAAAAGAACTGCTCACTGACCATCTGGAAGGCGAGCGGATGATTATCTACGCAGCAGGCGTAGAGTTTTGCACGATCTTGCGTGACGATCTCAGAAAGCGCCATCCTGATCTGAAGATTACTCGATATTGCGGTTCAGCGAATGATGAGTACGACAATTTGCTGACTTCAGACATCTGTGTGACGACGTTAGGTAGCGCCGGAACCAACGTCGACATTCCGAATCTGAAGTGTGCTTTCCTGACGACCGGTGTCGATTCGACCCAGAGTAACATCCAAGGTGCGGGCCGGTTACGCGATAAGTTAGCCCCCGGACGAGTTCCCCGATTCGTCTGGTTGGTGGCGCAGCAGTTTGCACGCCCCCTAGCTTATCATGAGAAGAAAGTTGAGCTTCTCAGGACGCGTGCCAAAATTCTCAACGCGCAGTTCTACGGCACACTGCTATAAACCACACTGATCTACTCCTCTCGTCCGAAGTCTGGATGGGGGGAGTAGACTTGATATTCGAAACAAGAAACTAGGAGTATAAGAAGATGGACCCGATTCTTTCCGCTAAGAGCACCAGCATGGCTGACGCTTTTATGATGTTGCTGGCGATTCAACAGGGTCCGAAGGGGCCTGAGAATGGCCGGATTTACAAACGGGCGATGACGCACAACCAGAACCCGTTCTTGCAGTTCATCTTTCACCAGTCGGATCCGAGTAATCCGACTAAGCATATTCCGGTGCGTTGGGTATCGGTCGAATTTCGTCAATGGGACGGTTTCTTTTACGTCTACACACATACGACCGAAGAGATTCAACCGTACTTGCCGCATCGCAAGGGGCACGTACAGCAAGGTTTCAACTACCAGAAGTTCACGGAGAACTCGACGGCAAAGATCTACTCGATCGATCTGATTGAGAGCGCTACGCGCGAAGCGCTGGCGTATCTGATTCACGATCAGGCGCTCCCTGCGCGTACGTCGGATCAAACGCGAGAAGTGCTCACGCGCATCATGCAGTTCAAGAATTACCACATGCGCAACGGCAAGATCTACATGAGCATCTCCGATCTTGGGAACCTCTTGGAGAAATAACGGATGATGATAAACGCATGGACAGAGATGTTGACCGGACGTTTGATGGCCTACGTCTCGACTGCGTTGGAAGAAAACGAGTTCTTCGATCTGATGACGTTGATGCGGCGCATCTTTGCGAATAAGACGCTCATGGACTTTAATCTGATTATCGAGAAGTCGTACATTCCGGTCAGAGACGAGACGCTTTCACAAGTGGCTTTTGAACGCAAGATCATGCGGGGCAATTACCGAAAGGTCATCATGGCGTTTGAGAGTCTCGAATCCGAAATCTCTTTGGACGAAATCCGCACGTCGACGTATAAGCTACGCGATGGGTTGGGCTACACGTTCATGGAAGCTTTCTGGATTCTGCTGGCGTGGGATGCATTCGGGGAAGAATCAACCGTGCCTGTGCGTTTCTTTCAGGAGATGGTACTGGGAGATGCACTGGAGCGCGAACGAGTGGAGAAGAAAGGAGAACCTTCGTTTGCGATGGTAGGACTTCCTCCGGGTACGCCCAGAGAGGACATCAACAAAGAAGGCGTGCGCAAAGTCGACATTCTTCAGATTCTGTTGAATCGAATTGAGATGCGCGCTTTATCGGTCAAAGCAAACCACATCTACGGCAAGATGTCGAAAGCCGAAGCAGCAGACGCAGCGGTTTTGAACTGAGGGAATTAAGCGGTAAATGACGGGGAGCTACGGCTCCCTGTTTATGCCGTAGTCTAGATTTTTTCAGACATATATAACTTTCGTGACATTGGTAGCAGTATCAGTGTTATCCATTCTCATTGACATTCGAAATAAGGAGTTGAGCATGAACAACGCATTCGTACAACTGGCCAAGCAAATCGAAGACAACGGCAACATCGTCATCGACGACGAAACCGGCGAGGAAATCAAACTCGACGGCATCGGCCATCTGATCCAGAACAAGCGCGAACACGCGGTCGCACTTTTCAAGGACCGCGACTTCTATCTGCGCGGCCTGTATCCGGCGGACGACGGCAAGGTCCATCTGGACATCGCCACCACGGGCGGGGCCATCTATCAAGTCGAGACCCCCGATCTCGTCGACCTGCAACATCACAAGGTCTCGTACGGTACGCTCTTCCAGACCTGGATGTTCGGTCTGAAGGACGGCGGTTGCAATCCGCGCCCGGCACCGGAAGAGCAACCGAAGAAGGAAGTCAAGAAGGACGAAGGCAAGGACAAGAAGAAGGACGACGACAAGAAGCAGCCGTCGTACAACTCGCGTACGCACCATTCCACATCGCTGCGCATGGCAGCGTAACCCAACACGGGGAGAGGTAGAGGGGAGGGCATAAAGCCGGCTGGGGAAACCCAGCCGGCGGCATGCTCTATACCCTTCTTTTTTTGTCTACTTTCGTATCGGTTGATAGATTTCGACGTCGATGGGCATGGGTTCGCAATACTTGTACAGAAGATCCTGCACAATGTCCCACTCCAGACCGCCTTCTCCACAGCCTAAAGCCGGAACTGCCAGACCGGTAATCCCATACTTCTCCAGATTCTCAGCCAGATGTAGCAAACCCGCATCGATCCACTCCCAGCGACTGGGTCGAGACCAGTGACTCTTGGTCGGGAACGAATAGATCTTTTGGTCACGATCTTCGAAATTGTACACAAAGCACTTTTCGATTTGGAATACGCGTCGTGTGCACGCACGCCGGTATGCCTCGTAGTACTCCGGATACCGCTTCTTAAACTGCACCGCCAGACCCTTACCCATGGCTCCGAACGTGTTGACCGGATTCACGAGAGTCTGCATCTTCGAATCAAAGATGTTGCCTACTCCTTCCCAAACAATCGTCATGGCTTCAGTCCTTTCAATTCGTTGGTGAGATTACCTGCTGCGCGTTCTTCCTTCTCACGCCGGATAGCAGCGATCCGCATCATCTCGGTCGCTTCGTAACACGGCAACCTCAAAAAGGAAGACCACGTTTCACCTGTCGCTTCGTGGACACGATGGTAGACGAATTGCTCCATGCGCTCGTACAAAAGACTGTACGTCAAGTTGTCTTCAGCAGTATGCAGTTCGACCGCAGCAAAGGGATGGTTCAGATCATTTTTGCCATGGTCGTAAATTCCGAATAACGTCTCGTACTGCTCCAGCATTAACAATTGAGCATCGGTAGAGCAGATCCGAGGAACGGATTTCAGCAGTCGTTCCAACATGACGCTGATATTGATCCCGTCCTCGAAATCTGCATCGGCCACCAGACGCTGACGCACCAGTGGTCTTACAGGTCCATACGGGCCTGAATTCGATTGTTCTTTTGCACGAGCAGGGTAAAAAACGTGTAGAGCGCATCGATCGGCACGAGGTGCGGAAAGCGCGGCAGCACGTTCTCTTCGCTCGCAGCCACCGTCGGCGTAGCGATCACGCTGACCGTGGTTTCGTCGATGAACTTGTGGATCGCTTCGAAATACTTCGTACGGATGTCATCCACCTGTGAGAGCGTGTCCATCATCATGTCGATGGTTTCGGTGTCGTTGAAGACGACTTCACGATCGCCTGCTTCCACCACGTCCTTGACCCAGTGCGCGAACTGCCGCATCACCGTCGCCTTGCCCTTGTGGCTGATGTAGCGGTCACGCTGTTCGTCGCTTTGATCGCGGCCGAATGCCCGATCGACCATGTCGGTGATCGAATCGATCCAGCGGTGACCCGCGCTCAGGTATTCGTCGATGGTCGGCACCTTGAGCGTCATTTCCAGCCCTTCTTCGAGCTGCACGCGACGCTCGCGCAGGTTGAACTCCGCTTGGTAGTTCTCCAGCATCTCATCGGTCATGGTGTTGCCAACACGCCGCGACATGTGAGCGACCTGCTTGGGGGTAAGCATGCGGCGGTCGACGAATTGCAGCTTCGACACGTTGAGCAGACCCTTGACTTCCTTCTTCTCCTGGTTCTCACCAGCGAGGACGGAACGCGAGTACTGGAAGCCCTTCGGGTAGATCGCGCACGCCATGGCCCAAGCGATGGTTTGCAGATCGTGCACCTTCAGGTACTTGCGCACGAACTCGTTGCCCATCTTGAGCGTGGAGTCGTGCAGGTGTTCCAGCACGAAGTTCACCAGCTCTTCAGCGATGAAGGAGCTGGAGTTCGCGAATGCCAGACCGTAGGTACGACGGCCGAGGGTGACCTTCTGTTCGGAAGTACGACGGAACAGATCGAGCAGGTCGCCTTCATCGGGTGCGCGCAGCGTGATCCAGAAGCCCGAGTTCCACAGCGGGACTTGGATGAGTCCGCCAATCCCGATGATCGCCCGCACGCGTTGCACGGCCCGCTGGCCGGTGAGCATCGATTCGCCGGGCTGCGCCATGCGCGGACGAGCCGCCATGAGTTCGCCCATTTCCGACTTGACCGACTGACCCCAGTCGGCATCGTCGCGCTCGACCGATGCTTGGAATTGCGCATTGACCGGACGCGTCAGTTCGCCGTCAAGCATGCGCTGTGCCCACATGCGCTCGCCTTCGGTGTCGCCGATTTGCTCGTTGGGACGCTCCGCGTGATACTGCTCGACGCGCTTTTCCGTATCCGCCGGCAGAATCAGGAATTCGCCCTTGGCCGGATCAAGCGAGCCGGGCGTCAGATCCGGGTTGTACGTTTCGTGGTCTTGACGCACCGTCTTCGACGGCTCCAGCGGCGGCAGGCCGGGCCATGCGTCGCGTTCCGGTGCATTCCCCGATGCTGCCGGCGTCTGCTCCGGCAGCTCTTCCGTCGCAGGCTGAGTCGACTCGACGGGGTTGATCTTTGCCGGATCGACAGCGGGCGAGTTCTCACCCGTCTGCGGAGGCGTCGATGCGCCGCCTTGTTGGTTTTCTTCCATGTTCCTTCTCGATTACGAGTTGATTTCAGCGACGGCATTGGCAGCCGTGCTGGCGACTTCGGTCGCCGAGACGTCGGTGATGACGTTCGGATCTTGCTCCGGCTTCAGGCCGTTTTCCGACAGCTTGCCCTGCGAGTCGAGCATGCGGACTTCGGCTTCGGTGAAGATCTCGAAGATGTGTGCGATCGACGGCTGGATCGTGCTTTCCAGACGCTCCAGGAAAAGCTGGTACTTCTGACCGATCAGGTTCGCCGCCATGATCTCGTCTTCGTCTGACGTGCCGCCGGTCTTGCCGGCGTGTTCAGACGCGATTGCCGACAGTTCCGACTTGAGCGTGCCGATGTCGCGCTTGAACATCTCGATGCGCAGTTGCAGGCTCTGGTGGTCACGGATGAACGCGATGATGTCCTTGCGAGCCGCGAGCTTCGACAGCACGGCCGGTGCCATCACGCCCTTGGCGCAGTTCACGTACATGGTGTTCAGCTCGTCGTAGACGGGCATCCAGCCTTCTGCCTTCTTGCGCTCTTCTTCGTCCTTGGCGACTTCGACGAGCTTCTTCTGGAACATCGGGTGGATGGAGTGCACCGGGGCCACGTAAGACGTGCGAGGTGCGGGTGCTTTGCCCGACGCTTGGAGGTCCCGCATACGGCGGCTTGCAGACTTCTTGGTCACGATGTGACTCCTAATGTTAGTTTCTATTGCAAAAATCAGACAGACAGCTCAATTATTTGACCATCCGGCGATAATCGGCTACAGGATCCCGGAACGAATTACTTTTTTTGTGCGAAATGAGGCAAACATGCTCGATATCCTCGATGACTACTTGAGTAATGCTGCATCCCCAGAACTCAAGGAGTCCATTCGCGCTGCTCACGAATTGTTCGATCGCTACGGCCTAGAGACATACGAGCAGGGCTTCGAAGAAATTTTACTGACCGACGATCAAGTCGACACCGGTAAGACGCTGCACGACATCTACGATCTGACGCGTAGTTTGCAGTTTAAGATTCTGGAGGAGCACCAACTCGTCATCGACGAAGACGCGCCTCCGTCTGTTCTGAACGTCTTTCTGGACGCCCTTAAGCGCCTGGAGAACTACGACAACCCGGATGCTATCTTTGGCATCCTCTCGCAACCGAATGACCCGACTGAACTGATCGCTGACTGTGTGGCACAAGTCAGTGGTCTGGAATCGGCGCGTCTGCACCGCTACGTGATGAACTGCGGTCAAGCCTTGCTGCAAGCAATCGTGCGTCAGCTGGACCAAACACACTTCGCGCAAAGTGATGAAGAGATCGTCTCCAAGCGCGAGCGTGTCAACCGCTACAAGCGCTTTATCTCGGTGGCGGATATCAAGCAGCTGAAGGTGGCGTATCTGCTTGAGCACGGCATGGATGTCGGCCATCCGCTGCTGGTCTATCTGAACATCATCGGTAACGACTTCGAGGAGATGGAAGCCAAGTACATCGCAAACGAGTTGGTTGGCATGTGCATGATTTCCTCCGATGCCTCGGACAATCCGCGTGCAGCCATTGCTGCACATCTCGAACAATACGTCTCCGACATGGACAAGATCACCAAGATCGATCTGGCTGTCGGTGACCTCCTTCTGAAACTGGCGGCCGCTCATGGATAAGCGATCGTACTTTTTGGCAGCATGTCGAGCCGAAGAATTCCGTCGCACGGCATGGGTGATGTCCGCCTTCGCGCTTATTCGTGAAGACCCGGAGAAATGGAGGACGGATAACTATCCCTACCGCATCGTGCAGATGCCGACTGGGATGTTCTTCGTCAATCCGGAGAATCGGGACGAGCTGCTTCCGATTGAAAACGCCAAGCCGGGTGAGCCGATCTTCCGGGCTGGCGAGTGGGTGACGATTCTCAAATCGGAGTTCCCCAATCTGGGACAAGATCGTGCTACGGTTACTTACGGTAATCTACTGGTGAATTTCACCTCGATCATCTGGCCGTTTGGTCCGACCAAGATGAAGTACATGATCGACGAGATCACGTCACCCAGCATCGAGAAGTTGATCCTGCCGCGTTTTCGCAATACGCCCAAAGAGGGTGAGTCGCGCGAGGAGAAGTACGTCTACGTGGACGAGTATTTGAAGTTCGCCGATTCGATGTTCTATCTGGGTTCGCTCTCCCAGTTGTTCGTCCCGGCAGGTTCACGTAAAGCCATGACGGTTGATCCCAAGGTCTACGAGTTGCGCAAGAAACTCGTCGCCGAGAACAAGGATCGCCTGCATGATCCGGCAGTGATTGCCAAGATCGACGCTGAACTCGTCAAGCACGACAAAGCATGGATCAAGGGTGACCCGGCTGAGCACTTCCTGCTTTCGGGTAAAGCGTACAACATCGTGCGCAAGAAGCTCTTCTTACAGATGGGTGCGGAAATGGGATTGGACGAATCCCAGAACGTGGACTACATCCAACCTTCGCTTGCTGAAGGCTGGGACATCAGCAAGTTCCCGGCGATGAACAACTCGTTGCGTGCTGGCTCGTTTAACCGAGGCGCGCAGACGATGCTGGGGGGTGAGTCGGTGAAGTGGCTGCTGCGTGCTTCGTCGAACATGTCGGTGACGGCTCCGGATTGTGGTTCCAAGCTTGGCAATCCGGTGGCGCTTAACGACGAAAACAAAAAGCGTTACTTCGGGTTCAGTATCGTCGGCGAGAAAGGCCCGATCAAAATCACGGAAGAAAGTGCAGGCGAGTATCTTGGGAAGAAGGTGATGATTCGCTCACCGATGTATTGCAAGATGCCGAAAACTGACTTCTGTGCAGTATGCGTAGGAGACCGACTCGCAGCCAATCCAAACGCCATCTCGGCAGCGGTGGCAGCATACGGGAGCGCGTTCTTGTCACTCTTCATGGCCAGCGCACACGCGAAAGCACTGCTGCTGACCAAGATGGATTACCGAGAAGCGATCATCTAGTTTTTTCTTATTGGGTCCAGAGATAGTCTGAGGATGTGCGTCTCAACCCAAAACCACTGGAGTTATTCATGTCGACGACCGACGAAGATCAACTGAACAACGGAGCCACCGATGGACAACAATCCGCCGCAGGACAGCCCGCAGGCGATGCTGGAACGGCTCAAGCAGCAGGCAGCACCGCTGTCGACGCAGGCGCTGGAACGAGCCAAGGCGACGTGGCAGGAGCTGGAGCAGCAGCAGGCGGAACTGCCGACCAACAACCCGCAGTCGGAACCGACGTGGGGACCGCAGACGCAGCAAGCACCGGACAGCCCGTTCAAGGCGACGTCGGATCAGCGGCTGATGCAGGATCTGTCGCAAACGGCACGGGAACTGCTGACACCGGAACGACTCAGCAAGCTGGGGATCAGTCCGGCGGTGCTGGGACACCCGCAGTGACCGACACGGGAGCAAGCGATGCAGGACAAGCTCAACCCGCAAACAGCGATGCTGGCACCGGTGCCGCAACCGATGCAACCGCTGACGGCGGCGCAGGTGCAGCAGCAAATGGCGACGCTCCGGCAGCTGGCGACAACGCAGCCACTGGCGATAACGGGGCTACCGGTGACCAAGCAGGTGGACAGGTCAGCGGCGACGGGCAAAGCGACGCTGGCGCTGCACAAGGTGAAGTGACGCCGGGAAACGATGCGAGTGGTGCCTCTACCGCAACGGATGCTTCGGACACGTCTGCGCCGGCTGCTGATGCAGATCAAGCCACGGGTGGCGTGGTGGTTCCCCCGAGTACCGATTCGATCCCCACTGGTCCCGGCGACGACGGTCGTCAACTGACCGACGTGTCTGTCAACCAGGCCGTCTGGGCGTTGGTCAAGGACGCAAGCGACATCGGCAAGACCGTCGTCGAAGGCGTGTACCAGTACATCGCGAACATGCGTCCGAACATGCCGGTGACGCCGGAAGACGGCGCGCGCCAGCAGGTCAACCTGTTCCGCAACCTGTCGACGCTGTTCAACCGCGTGGAAGGCGACTTCAGCCAAGTCTTCCCGGCTGTGCTCAAACTGTTCGAACACCATTCGAGCGGCGTGTTCGCCGAAACGCATCGCTTCCGTTTCATGGACCAAGCGCATCAGCTCGGCACCAAGGACCGGATCGCGTACCAGAACATGGTGCACCTGCTCACGTCGCTGTCCGCGCCGTCCGATCGCCAGAGCATGCTCAAGCAGATCGACATCAACAAGGCGATGGAACACGGCGTCTCGGAAAGCGGCCGCAACCGCGTGCGCACGTTCTTCCGTCTGTGATCCCTTTGGGGTCGGCATAAGGGAATAGGGTAGTTCAGGCTCTCCATCATTTGGAGGGCTTGGCTACCTCTATTCCTAATTATGTCGTTACCACAATCTGGGGTTAAGAAATGGGTGCATTACCTGCAAACTATGACATCTTTCAACGTCGAGGAATTCAAAAGGCGTTGAACGAAAAGACGCGAGTGAGTCCGGCACTCGTGATCGACGGTAACTTCGGAGCGAAGTCGATCACGGCTCTCCAGACATTCCAGAAGCAAAACAATCTGACGCCCGATGGCGTCTACGGTCCGGCGACGGCTGCACTGCTCGATCCGTTCATCCAGCAGAAGTACGCCTTGATGGCAGACTTCCAGTCGGCTGCTGCGACGCTCGGTGTGTCAGTTGCCTCGGTGCTCGCGGTGTGTGAGACGGAATCCAAAGGCTCCGGGTTCTTCGCTGATGGTACGTGCCAGATCCTGTTCGAGCGGCACTACATGTACAACCTGCTCTCGGCAGCCAAGACGCCGGGCGTAGCCAATGGCTTGGCCAATCGCTTCCCGACCGTCGTCAATCCGACTCCCGGAGGTTATTCGGGTGGTCCGGCTGAATACCAGCGATTGAATCTGGCCATGTCGATCGACCAAGCCTGTGCGCTGCAATCGGCCTCGTGGGGTTTGTTCCAGATCATGGGTGCGAACTTCTCGTTCTGCGGCTACAGCAGCATCTTCAATTACGTGGCCGACATGAAGGTCTCGGAGAAGAAGCACGTAGCAGCCTTCGTGCAGTTCATCAAGTCGTACCGTCAGGGTGCACTCTGGACGGCGATGAAGAAGAACGATTTCACGGGTTTCGCAACCATCTACAATGGCCCGAAGAACGTAGGCGATTACGCCCCGAAGATGGCGTCGAACTTCGACCTCTGGAAGAGCACCGCGCTGGCATAAGCGCATATGACCCGCCCAAGACTACCCTGCCGGTTAAGCGTGGTAGTCTTGGACTGGGGCTTTATGCCCCATTGGCCATATTGTTTCTTCGTGCGAGTTGCGCTGCTCTGCGAATGTTGCGTGCCGTGGGTTGCCAAGGCGGCAATACGATCACTTCTGTCGGGAAGAACAACTCGCCGAATACATCCTTCTGTGCAGCCCGAAGGTTATACGAAATGGTCAGGCGAGTTTTGACGAAGATGCGGTAATGCGGTCCGTGAATCTGACTCATTCTCCACATCTCTCGACGATATCGTTTCTTTTCCTTGATTCGTGTTTTAACTGCTTTGGATAACGCCATTCTTCATATCCTCTTCAAATGCAGCTAGTAAAGTATCCAATTCAGGAAGTCCGAACAAAGTCGTAGCGATTTCAACAGCGTTGGTTTGACCACCGCTTAAGTTAATCCCTGACATCTTGCGCTCATGCAGCGAGATACCATCAATCCCGATGAGTTCGCGATGCGTCGTCTCTTTCGAGATGTTCATCACTTCTTCATTGGTCGGGTAAGAGGCCGAGACGTCCAAGTCACCCGTATGTCCACGATAGTTGGTTCGCAACCACGGAGCATGCTTGATGATTTGCAAGCCGTTGTCGTGCACCAAGTGAGCCGGTAGCGTAATGATCCAGCCTTCCGGATCAACGGTCTTTGCATCAAGCTCATCGCGCATGTTATCCGAGGTGGTCGCAATCATGAGACCGTTCGGCGTTTCGTCTGTCTTGTAATTCAGACAGTAGTAATGCAAGTCATCTACCATCCGTCGAGGCTGAGACTTGAAGTTACTGAAGTCTGAGCAACCCGAGAACATTGGCAGCTTCAGTGCCATGTCTTGGATCTTGTCTTCGAGCAGTTGCATGCCGACTGCGTCAAAGAAGTTGTAGATGATGTAATGCAGCGGGTACTTCGACTGCATTTCTTGGTGCCACTCCAGCGTCCCTTCGGACACTGTGGTGATCCCTTCGAATGTGAGCTTACCGCGCTTGATTTCCTTATTCAGGATCGCATCCAACGAGTAGCTCTGCTCTTCGGCTTCCTGATTGCGAATGTGCCGATAGACACACATTGCGTCGAGTACGTAATACGAAGCAGGCGTATAAAGTGTATGCCAACGCCCAGCAGGCTTAATCGGCATGACCTTACCGGAAGCTGTCACCTTCTGCGACGGACCTTGTACGTAATTGCAGAAACGGTACTCTTTTGGAATCGCTGGATCAGAGAAGACATCAGCCGGATCGACGTAGTACTTGCGCAACGTGTCGATCATGCGTCGAATGTCGAAGTCCATGTTCCAGATGCTCAGGAAGTCAGGCTTCTGCTGGTGCACCCATTCCATCTGTTTGGTGATCAGCTGCACGGCATCATCACACCACGTGATCTTCCATTCGATACCGCGCTCTTTGACGATGTCGCCGAGCTTTTCCATCAGCATTTCGCGCAGTCGTTCTTCAGCCCGTGCTTGACCTGCGACGAAGTCTTTCAGAATCGTCGTGTGAACGATTTTGTCGTACGAACAGACGATCATGATCGGATCATCCGTGCCGTGCACCACGTCCGTTTCAATGTCCAGCGGAGCGGACTTGTACGACGTGTTCAAATCAGGAAACTTGTCCTGGTACTCACGCTTGAGTACAGCAGTCGACAGAATGTCTGCGCCATACAGGTACGGACTGTTGGCGAGTTTGCGCAGATTACCCCGGAACCACGGCTCACCCAGTTTGATCGAGGCGTCTCGAATGAGATCGCACTGGCGAACTTTGTGGATGTTCAGCTTTTCGAGGTTCTCCCATTCCTTTTTTTGTTTGTGTTTGCGCTCGTGCAGTTTTGTTACACCGTACGGACGCTTGTAGTTCTTCCACACCCGCAGGTTCGGGATCTGTTGTCCATCCCGTGTATGGATGATTTCTTTAACGACGTGCATGTCCGGCATGTCGTGCTCAGGTGGTTTGCAGTACACCACGTGACGACATTCGTAACCGAGAATGTTCTCAGACGGAATTTTGGTAGTCATGTCCTTGGCAGCTGTCGAGAATTGCAATATGAGTATGAGGTTTCGCTCACCTAAACCATTAACCGGTATGCTTTTTTCTGATGGCAAGTCAGACCGGGTTATTTTTTCTATAAGAGGCTTTCCATGACGCGTCATTCCTTGGGTCGACTGGACGGACTCCATCTCAGCATGGAGGCCATTCAATTCCAAAAGAGTCAGGCGTTTTACAAAGAACTGACGATGGCTTTTGCCGAGCTGAAGAAAAAGAAGGCAGCCGACCTCCGAAAAGACGGGGAAGCCAGCGGCCACATTTCCAAGCTCATCAAGAAGTACACGAACCTGAAGGTCGCCTTCGACATCACCGACTACGGTCCGGCAGTCGAAGTGCCGCATCTGAACAAGAACCACCCGCTCGTGCATGACACCAAGCGCGCCTGGATCAGCTCGGCCGACGGCATGCGTTTCATCGCTGAAGCCGGTGGCACGGTCAAGGGCTCGGTGAATCTTACTTCGGGTAAGGTCGACGGTGTGTTCGCTGAGATGGACAACCGGATGTATTTCCCGGCTGACATGATTTCAGGCAACAAATTCACGGCCGAAGAACTGGCTGCTGTGTGCCTGCACGAAGTCGGTCACCTCATCACCTACTGCGAGTACATGACGCGTACGGTCACGACCAACCAAGTGCTCGCTGGTATGGCCGCAGCATTGGGTAAAGCCGGTACGCCGGAAGAACGCGAAGCCGTGCTCGTGTCGGCCAAGAAGGCGCTGCATCTGGACATCGACACGGGCGAACTCGCCAAGGAGAAGGACAACGAGGTCGTGGCCTACGTCGTCATCTCCAACGTCGCTAAGACGACCGCAGACGAGATCGGGTTCAACATCTACGATCTGAATACGTGGGAAGCACTGTCCGACCAGTATGCAGCCCGTCAAGGCGCAGGCAAGGATCTCGTGCTGGCGCTCGAAAAGCTGTATCGTTCGTACGGCAACATCAGCTTCCGCTCCACACCGGCTTATCTGGGCATGGAAGCTGCCAAGTTCACGCTGGTGATCGGCGGCATCATGGTCGGCCTGGCGGGTGGTCTGACCGGGCTGGCGGGTCGTTACGCCATGTCGATCGGCATTGCGCTCATCATGATGGACGGCATGGGTGACGGCACCTACGATCGTCCGGGCATGCGTCTGCTGCGCATTCGCAACCAGATCATCGAAGAGATGAAGGACAAGAAGGTCAATGGCGATTACGCCGGCCGTCTGTCCGACGACCTCGCTGCGATCGACAACGTGCTCAAGGAAGTCAACGACCGGGAGCAGTTCTGGGGCAAGCTGTGGAACATCTTCTCCAAGGACTCCCGTCGTCGGCTGTCGCAGGAACAACTGACGCGAGAACTCGAAACGCTCGCCTCGAATGACCTTTTCGCAGCCAGCCTGCGTCTGCGTCAACAGGCCGCTGCTTAAAACCTTCAACCGATAAGAGTCATCATGAAAATCGCATTCTCCCGTCTGCAAGACCTCGTCTCCCGCGTCGTACCCGATCCGACGCTGCGCCTGCAAGTGCTGACCACGTCGATGGCGCTGGCCTTCTCGCGCACCGCTTCGTTGCCGTCGGCTCCGGTACCTTCGCCTGCGGCGTATTACAACACGCAGGTGCTCACCGGCATGGACGAAGCCATGTCGAAGATGAACGAACAGATCATCATCGATCTGAAGAGCGCACGCAACGAAGCCCGTCAGTTCTGGCTGCTGCGCTACGCCTCGGCCCATCCGGGTAACCTGCCGGTGACGTCCGCCATCGGCTTCATCGACACGATCTGTGGCGCAGGGTTGTACATGGATCAAAATCTGATCTGCTACTGCAACGACCACAAGGACGTGATCCTGCAACTGACGATCGCCATCGAAGCGCTCATCAACGCGGAATCCAACCAGAAGGTGGCCTAATGTTTGCCGTCAACTTGAACGAGGGCAATGAGTTCGGGGATCCGGACATTGTCCTTCTGGAAACAGTTGGCGCAGCACAGGCTCCGGACTGGCACGCCGACGAAGAGATGGTTGCCGCCATCGAACAGCAGTTCATCAGCATCCAGTACCTCTACGAGGACATGGTCAAAGAAGGCGGCATGAACAAGCAGTTTGCGATGGAAGCCCATCGCTTGCTGCCGGAGATGGCGCAGAAGTATCCGCTTGGCTATTTCACGAGCCAGACGACTGCAACGCTTTACCAGCCGGCGCTCGAAGAGTTGCACGCTGGGATCTGGGCACTGATCGGTGCCGCAGGCTTGGCCATTGCTGCGATGATCTGGAAGTTTGTGCGCTGGATCATCAAGAAGTGGAACGGCGAATCGGGCAGCAACATCTCGATCGGTTCCGACGAAGGCAAGCCTTCCGATGCAGAAATCAACAAGGGCATCGAAGAAGCTACCAAGGCAGCCGAGCAGAAGGTCCAGAAGCAGGAGCAGGTCGGTCAAGAATTGAAGGTGGCGGAAGCTGCTAACAAGGAAGCCGTCAAGAAGGTCGAGGAAGCCGGCGTCATCAAGCACGTGGCGGAAGTCGCGGCTCAAGAGAACAAGGGCGATAACGCACACGTCCAGTCGTTCGAAGACGCAGCATTCATGTTGACCGACCGTCACATGGGCGGCAAGTACGACCATCTGGTCAACCAGACCGACAACGCCTGGTACGACATCCTTCACGAAGGACGTTGGACCAAGTTGATGCTCTCGATCGGTCCGGTACTCTCGGCCACCGAGGCACAACTGATGCAGCGGGTGCAGACGTTTGAGTCGATTTTCAGCGTCACGCAAACGCAGGGTGATCCGGTGCGTCACAAAAACGCCATGGACCTCATTGAACAGGCCAAGAAGCCGCTGTCGATGGCTGGGACGAACTACCACAGCCTCGAACAGCTCGCACGCTCCTTGGACCGTCCTGAGGGCTTGATGGCGTTCAACGCTGGCAAGGAGCGACTCAAGCCGGTGGTCGCCAGCGAGTCGATCGAACGCCTCATCAACTCGTCCTCGTACAAGTCGCTGCTCCAGTCGCGGGTGAAGTTCATCCAGAAGCTGACGATGTTCAACAAGGCGCAGATCAAGCTGTCGGAGATCTCGAACAAGTGGAACGCGCAGCATCCGGGTCAAGGTGTAGGTGTGGGGGTGCCGAAAGACATTTCGCAAGCCATGGCTCCGGTACTCTCGCAGTTGAAGCGTGACCTGCTCTTCATGATGCAGATCAACACGGCGATCGAGCACTTCCTCGACAAGGTCGACAGCCTGAACATGTCGCTCACCGAATGGTGGTCGAACGTCTGGACGGCGATCGAGCATTACGCTGCGAAGAACCACGAGCAGGGTAAGACCGAAGCCAAGATGGAAATGCCGGTGGAGGTACAGAAGGCTCGCGGTATTGTCACGCTCTTGCGGCGTGCAATGGGTAAGGTGCCGGCGTCTGATCTGGGTGGTGGTCTTGCCAAGAGCGCCAAAGACCTGATGGCCAAAGCAGTCCAAGCAGGTGCTGCTAAGTCAGCGGGTCAAGTGGAGCATCCGAAGAACGCTGTCGCGCCTGGGATGGGTAATCGTCAGATCCCGACCAAGGATTGGCAGAAGCAGTAAAGTGCGGGCATATTCGGGGAGGCTTTTGGCCTCCCCTTTATGCCGTCGTTACGTTCCAGCAGGTGCGTTGGTCAGTGCGGACTGATCATGCTGCACGAAGACCACCGTCAAGTCTTCCGTCAAGACAAGTGAATCATCCGTGAGCGCAATCAACTTCTTGCGCAGCGAAGCGCGGATCGAATCGTCCAGAATCGTGAACACCGGCCAATTGCGATCCGTACCACCCAAGCCCGTCAGTTCCAGACCAACCACGTCCGTACCGAAGGCCGTTGCCAGCGCGTCTTCGATCATGTCGCGAGAGACCTGTTGCTGCGTGAGTTGCATGGCGCAGATTTGCGTCGCTGTCAGTTCCAGACGAGTGCGCAGGTCTTGGTTCTTGTAGACCGACGAATCCACGTACAGCGTCAGCGTAAGCGACTGCCCCGCTTCCATCGTGGTTTTCAGCGATGCACCGATCATCACGTCGACCTGACCAATCGTCTTCTTCGGGTAGAAGTAGAGACTGGATTGCTCCAACAGACGCTGGTTCAGATTCTCCAGCGAACCCGTCATCCACGTGAGCAGCGTGCCGATCATCTGTTGGCGGTACGAAGCCGCCACGTTGTCGGTTGCAAACTTGTAGACGCCTTCGATCAACATGAAGTCGATCTGACGCGTCATACCGCGCGGGTTGGACGGAATCGGTGCACCGGTAGCCGGATCGATCTTGATCTGACCTTTGGTGTACAGCAGCACCGGGTTGTTGTTGCTGTCCAGTACCGGATCGCCCTTGTGATGCAGGATCGTGTAGGTCGGCTGACCGTTGACAATCGTAATCACCGAACCCGTTTGCGGGTCACGCTGATAGACGTCGTTCGGATAGGTGGCCGGCACATCCATATCCCACGTCTCGTAGACAATCGTCGAGATGACCGAACGCGCCCGTGCCCAGAGCGTATCCAGCGCAGTACCGAACTGAACGCGCAGTGCTTCGTGCGTAATGCCAACTGTCGAGATCGGAACGTAGACTCCCTTGGCATAGCCGAGTGCTGCGTCGACCTCAGCTGACACCCACTGCGAATCCATCACTGCGGTGGTGGCGAAGATCACATCGAAGTCTTGCGTGAGCGGCGAACCAACCAGACGCGGTTCCGTGGTGAACATCCGGAACTTCGACAGTTGGATGCAGTTGTTCGCATCGACATTCATGTTCGAGGACAAATCGAACTGATAGATGCGTTCCTTGCCAGTCGAATCACGTCCAGCCAACGTTCCGACCAGATAGGCGCGATCCTTCTCACCTTCCGGTACAAACGAGAGCAACACGTAGATCTGATCGTCCGGCAGCTGCTGAAACGACGGACCCGAGGAAGTCTGGATCTGGATCGCGTAGCCAGTAGCGGTGCGCACGATACCGTAGCTGGGAGCCACGTTGACCTGCAACAGGGTCGTATCGTTGTCCGAAACAAACAGCTTGGTCTGAATGACAGGATCATCCAGATAGTACGGACGCACCTCGAAGTTGTCCCCCGTCGAATCGAGCACGTAGTGAAACGGCGTGTAAAGGTAGTTGCCATTCGAGACGAGCAACGCCTTTTGATCTGGCGGCAATGCTTCGAGCATCGCAATCTCGCCATCCGGCACCAGCGAGACCACTCCGTTGACATCCTTCCACAACGCATCAGGCGTGAGCGTCATGGCGTTCTGCGCAGCGGTGTTATCCACCACGTACGAGAAGCCCGTCAGTTGATCCAGCGAGAACGACACCGTTGCATTGGTCGTGCCTGCTGCGGTGAGCAACGTGCTGTTGACCGGCAACGGCAACGCTCGCGAGGCGAGGAAGTTGCGGTTGGTGATGTTGTCGATGTTCGTGATCACCGTGAAGCCGAGCTTTTGCAGTGCGTCTTGCAGGTTCACATTGCTGATCGGCACGGTTTGCGGTCCAACCGAGTTGTTGATCACCTGCTGGCGCAGATCATCGAACGTCACACCGTTGGTGCCAGCTGCGATCGTGCTCGTCGAATACGCAAAGAGCGAGGAGAGCGACGACAGCGGTGCGGTGTACTGCGTGATGTCGTTTTGATCGAAGGCTTGGAACTTCACCTGGAACAAGCCCATGGAGTAGTTGTCCAGCACCAGATTGATCGCACCCTTGGTCGTGTAGATGTCCATCCGCACGGCGGTCTTGATGGTGCCACTTGCCGTATAGATCTGCGGCAGCGACACCGTCACGAGATTGTTATCCTCGTCGACCTTCAGCACCGCTGTGGGGACGGTGATGTCGTAGACCTGGTCGCTGTGCGTGGTCTTGATTTCCGTCCACGTCTTATCCGGATTTTGCACCCACACCCGAGCGTAGTAGAACTGATCGCTATAGGCGTACTGGTACGAGAAAAGCGTGGCCGCGTTCGCGTTCTGCGTCACACTCGCTGCATCCATCTGGATGACTTGGAATGCAAAGCGCAAGTACGTGAGGTTGCCATCCGATACCAGATCCCACTTCAGCACGTTATCGGACAACGTCTGAAGCGGTGACGTCTGCGTGGTGTCGTACACGATCTGAATGCCGCCATGCAACAGCTGCCGGATTTCGATCGGGTACTGGATCATGAAGACCGTATCAGCCACCGTGATCTTGGTGTTACGCGGAATTACCACCTTCTTGATGCCGGTCACCGGATCAGCCACGAGCTTGCTGAGCAGCTCCGCGTACGGCAGCATCATGTAAAAACTATCGGTCGCCGGTGTAGCAAAGCGACCAATGTAATCCACGTCCGACATGTGCAGGTACAGGTCTTCCTGATCCTGCGCAGCAACCGGGTACTGCTTGCGGTTCAAAACCGCGTACTTCGACATGGCGTTCATGGAGAGCACACATGCCGATTCCAGTGAGAGTACCACCGGATTGCTCGGGTCGACGATCTGGATTTTTCCACTGCTAACGTCCGACCACGATTGCAGGACCGCACGCTGCGCCGCAGCTGGGTTATAACCCAGCATCGAGAGCTGCGCTGCAAGGTCACGAACAGAGGCTGCCATCTTGATTCCTCTCACTGAGTATTGAACTGTGCATCCAGCGTCGTCTTCGCTTGGATCACGGGTTGGTAGTACTGATACGCTTGCTTATCGACCCACCATTCCAGCTCGTAGGTGTTCGGGTCGATGCGGGCATAGCCCATGTTGTTGAAGATGGGCAACAGCGCCATCGCTACCTTCGTGTACTTCGAGGAGCGCACGCTGTCATCCATGTTGGAATTGAACATCACAACCGTACGATTAAACTCGTCGATTAAAATGTCATCCAAATAGGTCGCACCAAAGCAGCGGAAATTGATCGTGATCTGATCGTTCGATGCGTTCAGCGGACCTTGCTGGCTGTCGAAGTTAAACGCTGCACCCGTGGGGGAATTCAACGGGTATGAGGCACCCGTTGCTGCAATCTTCTGTACCTTCGTTTTCGACGAATCGAGTACCAGCCGGTAAATCCGGGTGTTGTAGTCGATTTCGTTCTGGAAAATCATCTGGGGATAAGGCACCAGCGTTCCTTCAAAAACTCCTGCCATATACTGGCACCAGTAAAAGAAGAACGAAGTAATCGGGTCACCAGGGATGTTCCGGAAGGTTGCTGTTAATTCATATGACCGCACGGCTTCCGCAATGTTGCCGTCGACAAAGCCAAACACTTCTTTATATAGCCCCTCGTGGGATTGGAACTCTTGGACCGAAATGTCAGGCCAGCCGTTGAGAGACAGCAGGAAGTTCGATAGTGGAGCGATGAACGCCTGTTGAGGATCGACGAACGGCGACGTAATTCCGTTTTTTGCCTGCGTGTAATCCAGCAAGCAACGGATCACTCGGGGCAGGCTGTTCTGGTCGCTGCTGAGCAACGGCGTGAACAAGCGATGCGTCTGCAAGTTCGCCGTCGACATGTTCATCAACGGCCGTGTGAAGAAAGCAAGGCCGTAGTAATCTCGATTGATCGGAATGGCGGGTGGCGTCTGACGGTGGTTGATACCGTAGAAGCTGCTGCCGATAGCTGTGCTGCTTGGGCTGATTTGCGAAAGCAGCTGAAGCTGATCAACATTGGCCGCCGCTGTTCCGAGGTTATTCTTCGACAGGATGTCGTCGATATTAACCGGTCCTGTGTTGTTAGAATCAGCCATTTAAAAACCTCTAGTGCAAGAAGGAATGATTCGATGAATTCGATCAGAGAAGCCGCAGCGGGTGTCGGCCTGAACAACATCCACGAAATCGTCGATCTGTGGCAAGCCGGCAAGGCGGAATCGCTGATCGACTACACACGCGTCACTCGTGTCGAACCCATTGTGCTGTTGGACAATGCGGTGCTTTTCAATGACCTCACACCGGAGGTCATGCAATCGTTGCTGAACACGTTCGCAGGTTACTACCTGCAAGCCGTGGCAATCTCGGCGATGGTTGGCAAGATCAACATCATCCGCCACCTCGACAAGCTGAACCCGAGCCGCAATCCTGTCGATTCGGGAGCCTATGGCGTCTTCGCCGAGAAGCTCGGCGGCCGGCTGTTTGCGCAGGAAAACTACAAGTTCCGTCTGCCGCGTCTGACCGATCAAGTCGCGCTCGAATCCATCGATCGCTACGACCTGCTGCCCGTTAGCGGCGGCACCACGATCGCGCTGGAAGACGACAACAAAGAAAAGCGCACCGGCTTTGCAGCAGGCAAGGAATCGATCCAGTCCGTCAAGGAACTGTCGAACCTGTCGGTTGGCAAACTGCTGTCGGTCGAGATCACGGACGGTCAGCACAAGGCTGAGATTCCGGTTGCGATTCGCCTCATGGCTGCGTCGCTTCCGAGTCAGACGGTGGCTCATATCTTGTCGCTTGGCAAGAAGGACACCTCCGTCATGGCCCGCTGGCACGGCTGGCGCTCGGGGCGTCTTGCGTTCTGGAAAGATCTGGTGATGTGCAACGACCTGATCGAAGACCACCGCAACGCCCTCATGCACGACAAGGACGGTCTGTACCGTCAGATCGTGGCGCGCAAGTCGAAGAACCGCTTCGCTGGCATCCTGTCGGGCAATCCGTCGGTAGCCACGGCTTCGAACATGGCGGTGATCACCAAGGAGACCGCCGACAAGATCGAACTGGAAACCGTGGGTACGCTCAACGACTTCCGTACGCGTCAGAAGCTGTTCGAGCCGACTTCGCTCATGATCCTCGTGGTGATCAACCCCGACTACGATCGTGCGACGTTCTACTATCGCGGCATCGCCGAGAAGACGGACGTCTCGATGCGCGACTTGAAGGCAGCCAACAAGGGAAGCGGGCCCGACGTGGCCGACATCCTGCGCGCCTTCACCCAAGGTCACGCACCGTCGCTGTAAGTCTACGGGGGAGGTTTCAAACCTCCCCTCCTCATTCCTCTCTTTCAAGACTAGAAACGTCATGAAGATCCCATCGTTCCTCGCCTCGCTGTTGCCGACCTTCTCGAAGGACCGCATCATCGAGGACATCAATGTCACGCGCGGTGAAATCACCGAATACACGCAGCGGGCTTACTCGCTGGCTGCTCAGGACTGGAAGAACCACAAGTTCAAGTCCGAGCAGATGAAGCCGTTCCTCGGCACGTTCGAGCGCCACCTCAAGGGTCACGGCAACTTCATCGTCAACATCGACGGCGGCTTCAAGAACATGCTCGCCAATCTCGACGAAACGAAGAAGCTCGTCGAGGCGACGTACAACGAAGACGTCGGCGGTGCAGGTATCACGTATCTGAAGGCAAACCTGCTTCAGTTTGTCGAGCTGGTCGGCTTCGTGTCGAAGTACGCTCGGCAGCTGCTCATCTACACGTATGCCGCCGAAACCGACGGCCAAGAAGGCTCGGGCATTTCGTTCAACGAATCGATCCCACCTGCGCAGCGTGACTGGCTCAAGGTCAACATGCAGAACTTCTACGTCGCCTTCAACATTGCGACGGTCAGTCCGGAAGAGTTCAAGCGCAAGATCAAGGACATCCCGGACATCGTGGTCAAGCCCGAAGCAGGCGAAGCGCTGTCGGCTGCCATCGGCGACAAGAAGCTCGATCCGTTCAACATGAAGTTGATCCCGGTCTGGCTGAACCCGATCTATCACGTGCGCATGTTCGTCGCACAGTGGCAGACCGAGCGCTACCATCAGGCGAAGCTGGAGCTGCAACTGCTGCAACTGCACAAGCTCCATCTGGAGAAGGTGCGTGCTGGCAAGAGCGATGCGGTGCTCGAAAAGCAGATCGAGTACACGCAGAACCAGATCAGCAAGCTGTCTTCGAAGATCCGTGACATGGAAGAAGAAGCCGGCATGCACCAGCAAGGGGTAGCGGCATGAGCGACTTTCAGCTGAAGATCTATCCACGCGGCTTTCTTGGCAAGCCGCTGGAGGCGCAGTTGAAGTTGAAATCTCGTCCGTTCGAGTCGCGTCTGAACGCACTCGCCGTACGGGTGAACATCTTCACGCCGCAGGTGAATTCCGTGGATGCCAGCCCGACAGTGGAAACATTGTATGGTCAGTGGATCAACCGGCATCCCGAAACCACTTCTTTCGATTTTCGAAAGAAGGTGATGATCGCCGCGCTCGATGCGTTCGGCACCGACAACTTCTATGAGTGGTTTGTCGCGCAGCACGCCTCCCCGGCGTTCGGTGATCTTCACAAACGTTTTCTGGAAGACACGCTGTACTTCCTGCAAAACGGGCGTCGCGAAATTGATTTGACGACGTGGACCTCTTTGATCACGGTAAGCGATTCGGGCGAGCGATCGTCCGAGCTGACCAACGAGGTCAAGGAGTTCTTCGGTATTCCGGATGGCGACCATCAGTGGCGTCGCAGTCAGAATCGTCAACTCACCGAAGTGGTGCAAAAATGGTTGACGCACGCGCGAGGTTTCGATGACCTCGTGGGATCGCTTCATCTTCTGTTCGGGAATTTGACCTGAAGTTACCGTGGTTTTCTTTTAGATACTATAGTGACTTGAGGACACCTCGATCAGTCATGAAAAGGTAGTATCCGCGCGGGTACCTACTGGTAGTTAAACTTCTTACCTATTGCAATAGGAGCTTCAACATGCGACGCATGCACGGTGGCCTGGTGGCCGCAATGGAAAACGAAAAACTCAAGACCGGCGAAGGCGAAGGCGAAAAGGAGCTGCCGGATCACGCGGACTCGCTCGAAACCGACGTCGCGGAAATCAACGAAGACTCGGCTGAAGGCGAAGCGCATCAAGCAGCAACCGACGAAGCGGAAGACACCGCTGCGGCACTCGAAAGCTTCATCGTCGCGCTGGAAGGCTTCCAGACCGACGGCGGCCTCGACGCCAAGGGCGCGATGCTGCTGCATCTGTCCGTCGAGCACCTGCTGAACCGCGTCGGTTCGTCGACCGCCGCGATGGCGATCCCGTCGATGGAAAACTTCGGCGGCACGGGCAGCCGCACGCAAGCCGGCGTCATCGCGCTGGAAAACCTGCGCGAAGAACTCGGCAAGATCTGGAAGGCGATCGTCGAAGCGATCAAGAAGGCAGCTGCCTGGGTCGCCGGCTACTGGATGAAGGTTTTCGGCGCGGCCGAGAACGTCATCAAGCGTGCCAAGGGCCTCGAAGAGCGCGCTCGCCAGACGACCGGTCAGGCGAAGAACAAGGAAATCGAAGACAGCGGCATCGCTGCCAAGATCTTCACGAACGGCGGCGCTTCGGTGGCCTCGGGTCTGGCTGTGCTGAAGGAAGTCACCGGTGCGATCGTCACGCGCGGCGCGGAACACAGCGGCGAAGTCGGCAAGAAGGCCGTCGAAGCCGTGAAGGCGCTGGACGCGAAGACCCGGCCGGAAATCCTGAAGCTGTGCGAACCGATCCCCGGTTCGGAAAAGCTCGCCGATCCGCAAGCGAAGGGCATCGCGGCTGCACCGGAAGGTCTGGCCGTGTACGGCACGAAGGAACTGCCGGGCAACTACGCCGTGATCAGCTGGGTGCCGGCCGGCGAGAAGGCCAGCCTGACCGACAAGACGAAGCAACTGTCGGGCGTCGCGTACAAGACCGTCCAGATCAACAAGGGCGCGAAGGCCGACGGCAAACTGGCAGTGCTCAGCCAAGCCGACGCTGGCTCGATCTGCAAGCAGGTCGTGGCGATCGCCGAAGAGCTGCTCGCATTCCGCAAGAACAGCTCGGCTCTGGCCGCTGTCCAGAAGGAACTGGCTGCCGCTGCTGAAGGCGTCGCTGCCAAGGCCGGCGAAGAAGCCGACGAAGGCAAGCGCGAGCAACTGTCGGCCGTGAAGTCGATCGCAACCGCTGCGAACCGCCTGCTCGTCGAGCCGGGCGCATCGTTCAGCAAGGTCGCCATCCAGGCACTCGAAGCCTACCTGCACCTCGTCGAGAAGTCGCTGAAGCAGTACGCGTAAGCGTTCGGCTGCGGCATAGTTGGAGATACCCCCTACTCTTCGGAGCGGGAGGTATCTCCTTCTTTCCCCTTTTTTAAAGGTACCAAGAATCATGCGTCGATTTCTGAATGTCGCCATGGAGGAGTTCAAGGGTGAACCCCTCGGCGACGAAAACCTCTCGATGGAAGAAGAGGCCATCATGCTGGACGAGTCCAGCCAATGTGCCGCTGAAGCCGATCAAGACCTGAAGGAAGCCGAGCGCATCGTCGAAGTGGCCAACGCTCTCGAAGACCTGGCTGTCAAGGCCGGTTCGACCGAAGAGCTGTCGGACAACGAAGCGGCGATCCTCGAAAGCGCTGGTGACATGGCTGTCGCCGGCACGGACATCGCCCCGGAAGAAATCGTTCCGGCGATGGAATCGTTCCGCGATGCGGAATCGGGCAAGATCAGCGGCAAGCTCGCGATGGAGAACTTCCGCGAGAAGGCCGAGCGCCTGTGGCAGAACATCAAGAAGGTCCTGAAGGAAATCTGGGAAAAGATCCAGGCGTTCTTTTACAAGATCTTCGGCACGATCCCGCGTCGCCGTCGCGCGCTGAAGGCACTGAGCGAGAAGGTCGAGTCCACGCACTCGATGACGCGTGAAAACGCGAAGTTCACGGTCGGTGGCAGCCGCTTCATGTTCGTCGGCGCGAACGCCGTCAAGACCGCCGGTGCGTACGAAAGCGCGCTGAAGGAATTCACGGCATCGGCCAAGTGGGTCTACGACGACTACGTCAGCCACCTGAAGTCCACCACCGACATCATCGCCAAGGCGCTGGAAGGCTTCGACGTCGAGAAGCCGGCAGAAGCCACGAAGGCAGTCGCGCAAGCGGTGCAAGGCCGCGTCGCGAAGATCCCCGGTGCGCAAACCGTCTCGGGCGGCACGCGCTGGTCGAACTTCGAAGTGGGTCGTGGTCACGAGCTGCTCGGCGGCCAGTCGCTGTTCGCACTGGCTCCGAAGAAGTCGGAAGGTTCGGGCGATCTCGCGATCCTCGACCACGCTCGTCAAGCCATGGTCCAGCTGGAGAAATCCAGCGAGAAGGCAGCCGCTGGCAACCAGTCGATCGAGTTCACGACGATGACGCAAGCAGAAATGATTGCGGCCATCAAGGAATGCGAGAAGCTGCTCGACCTGATGGAAGGCTATCAGCGCGGCAAGGCCAAGGGCGAAATCGAATCGGCCAAGAAGAAGATCTCGGCTGCGTCGGACAAGGCCGAGAAGGCAGGCGAGTCGAAGCGCAACGGCGGCGAAGAAGAGCGTGCAGCAGTGCCGCACTTCCGCGCACTGGTGAACTTCAACGTCGCACTGGCTCGCTGGGTCGAAAGCCCGACCATCCAGTTCACGAAGCTGGCATTCGGCGTCATCAACCAGACGGAAGTGCTGGTGTCGCGCAGCTGCGCGCAGTACAAGTAATCGACTACCCGTCGAGTACGTCGTACCCGAAAGACTCGGCGGGGGATCTCCTCGCCGAGTCTTTTTATGCCGTCGAGTAGAAAGAAACGAATTTTATGAAAATTCATCTCAAGAAGGCTTAAACCATGCCGCAGATCCAATGGCCCATCTCTGATCTGGATCAAACCGTCACGCGTCCGGTCGTGGTGGACATGATCCAAGAAATGAAGAAGTTCACCGACATCCCGGATGAAGTCCCGCTGTTCTATCCGGGGCCTGGTGGTAAAACGTTTCAACCCGGCAGCAGTTTGGAGAAAGACGGCAAGACCAATCAGGTGCGCGGTTCGTTCTACAATCAGCTCTCCATCGAAGTGGATGAGCAGTACGAACACGATTCGTTCCTGACGACGCCGGTAGAGCACCCGGAGCATTTGTTTGTCTTTCGAGACGACTATCTGAATCTGTACATCAAGCCGGCTTATTCGGCGATTGATGTGACGATCAATCTGAAGTTTCGTGCTCGGGATAAGACCACGGCAGAGCGCTGGCGTGACCAGCTGAAGATGAAGATCGGACGTGGCCATCTCGTGAATCTGCATGACGTCACGTATAGCTATTTCATCCCGCCTGCGATGCTTGCGATTTTGCAAGAGATTCATCGCCTGCGGGAGAACGTAGCGGGGTATGGTGAAGACTGGTCGACGTATTTTGAAAAGACGGTGACGGGCAAGTTTAGCATCGTCACGGATCAGGCAGGCAAGAACCAAGCATACACCATCAGCGAGACGCAGATGCGGGTGCAAGGGTTCTGGGATTTTGACGGCGCACCTGAAAAGGGTGGCCATGAGGATGGGGGCGAGACGTGGACGATTGCTGCTGCGTATAAGTTCCGCTACCATCGTCCTGAAATCTGCTACATGAAGTACCCGTTGATGGTACACAATCAACTGCTCGATCAGAAGTGGCGTCCGACGGGCACCAACTACGAAGTCGAGAAGCAAGAGCGTGTCTATCAATGGAGTACGGGTGCATTTCGTCACTTCGAGAAGAACTACGAACTCGATAAGATCGCCAAGTACGAAGGTGTCTTCGTACCGGATTTTGACGAATGGATGCCGGATCAAGTCTGGCCGTTCACCCGTCGACTCATCTCGATCATGTTGCAGATCAATACGGCCAATCCGACCTATCTGGCCAAGTTGCCCGATGACATGGATCCGTACACGATGGAGCCCGAAGTCTTGGCCTTCATGTACAAGGAAGCAGCGTACCTGATGACGCCGCGCAATTCGATCTTCAACGTCGCCCTCTACCAAGGCACGACGCTGTTGCCGACTACGAGTGCAACGGTGGATGCGCAGCTGAATGTGATCTCGACCTTCCAGCCGGATCTGCGTCAGGATTACCACGTGCGCCTGTCGGTTTTCTATGACATCAACCAGTTGACACCGGATGCGAAACGTCGACTGCAAGAGAACTGTGGTGCTGCAATCAAGATCTTCGACTGGATCGATCCAACGTTGAAGTTGCGCAGAAAACTGCCGGCGTGCATCATGCCGGGCAATTGGCTGCCTAAGCCTGACTTGCAGCAAGTCACCGATGACATCAACAAGGGCGTCATCTCCAAGGGCAATCAGCAGGTCTATGGCGTCATGAAGACCTTTGCGACTGCCTCCATCATCGCCCATCGAGGAAAATAACATGCCGCAAGTCGTTGTTCCGAAGCCGGATGCGCCGCCCGAGTTGCAACCGCATCCGCCACAGATCACCTCCGATATGTATCGCGGGGTGACTGTCGATACGCGTTACGTCCCGACCAACTCGCTTTTGACGCACGTGGAAGGTTCGCCGATGACGGTGAACTACTACGCTCAGGTGCTCGATCGCGATAGCGAGATCGCAGGTCAGAACCCGACGCGTAACCCGGTGCTCCAGCAGTACTACTACATCAAAGGGTTGGAGCTGCGTGTCACGCAGGACTTGCAATGGGTGCAGAACGAAGAGACCAAACAGTGGACTGCCACTGGCGCTGCTAACGTCTACCCGTTCCTCGTGCCCAATCAGGGTGACATGTTCCTGATGTCGCTGGCTGATGGTCGGGAAGGCATCATGCAGGTGACGGACTCCAAGCGGATGTCTGTCATGAAGGAAGCCATCCACGAGATCTCGTACGAGTTCGTGGAGTTCTCCGATCAAGCACAGTACCGGCTTGCGGACCTGAACACCAAGGTCATCGAGCAGTACACGTACATGAAGGACTTCTTGCAGTACGGGCAAAACCCTGTACTGTTGGACGCCGATGCAGCGAATGTCGAAGAGCTGAAGTTGGCTTTCGACACAATTGCGCGTGAGTACTTTCAGGAGTTTCTCTCCAACGAGTTCAAGACGCTCATCATCCCCGGCCAAGCCTTCAGTACGTATGACCACTTCCTGACGAAGTTCATGTTGAAGTTCTGTACGACGCTGGATGCGCCGGAGATCCAATACTGTCGTCTGCTCAACACCGACGGCATGGACGACATGAAGACACCGACCCTCTGGGACATGTGTCTGCAACGCAATGTGATGATCAAGCGTATGTTGAATGAACGCATGCGGATGACTTCCACGTTGTACTTCCCATCGGATCCGATGATGGAAGGCGTGCATCATTCCGGAATTCAGTACATCGTCTTTCCGGAAAAGCCGCGTCAGTCGTGGGATGATGTGCGCAAGATGCGCGCACCGGTGACGCTGGCTTACTCGCTGACCCCGGTGCCGGGTATCGTGGGTCGACTGGACGATTTGATCGAAGAGTCGAACCTCAAAGGTTTGCCGTATCCTGACTTGCCCCTCATCAAGGACGTGACGGTCGATGACTATTACGTCTTCAGTGAGGCGTTCTACAAGCAGGACACACCCAACATGTCCAAACTGGAAGCTTCAGTGTGGGACATGCTCAATCGTAAAGCACTGAATCTGTCGTTGCTGGTGTTCTACACCCGGACATGGCAGACGTGGGGTGCGCTGGAGCGTTTCTACTACACGCCTTTTGTGTTGATGCTGATTCGCGCCCAGATCAAGTCAATCTGAAAACCAAAGAAAGTTGGAGTCAATCATGAACGAGTTTGCGGAACCGCCTGATTTCGAGCCCTTGAAGGAACCGGGTCCGAATCCGTTCACACCGTCCAGTGGTGACACGGGCGGGACGTGGGTGCCGGAGGATCAACAGACCCCCGCGTGGCGCATCTTTAACAAGTTGTACATGTGCCGGCTGTCGGTCTTTCAGACTCGTTCGCTTGACGACATCGAGTTCTATGGCGTCCCGGTATCTGGGGATAAGGAGTACGATGATACGATGCGCGGTGAAAACCGTCTGTATTACAAGACGGTCGCGCAGCTGCTCATGTACTTCAAGAACGACGTCGCCATTGGTCTCTTTAAGGTGACCGATGCGAAGCCGATCTACGAAGATTGTCGTGACCACATGGCGATGTGGCAGCGCACGCTGTTGCGTTCGCCGAACATCAAACCGACTCAGGACGTGATCGCACAGCTTCAGCTGTTGGATCGATTTGCGAAGACGGTGTATCCGCATGCCGAATCGCTCTTCACCGAAGAGTTCACGGAATCGATCCTGCTGCGCAGCTTCCGTTCAGTCGGTTTCGGTTTGTCGGGTATCGGTCTGCCTGCGGCGGCCGTCTCACCGGCTCCGACTGTACCGGAACCCCAGCAGGACGAGGGTCCCGCACAGTCGTTCAGTCACGAGTCGTTTGATTTCGTTGATGTGTTTAACCAACGACGCAGTAACTGGCGTGGAGAATAAACGTGGATATTCAGGATTCCGCGCTCTATCGGGAAGTTGCGACCATCATGTCCGACGGCGTGAAGCCTGTGCATTTCGCTTACGCCGCAGTCATCCACGCAAACAACGCTGATGTCAAGGCGTTGAAGTTTATCCAGTGCGACATCAACCGGGATTACGAGATGAACTACACGGACGACATCCGTGTCAAGCTCGCGATTCCGGGCGGTGACTTCTGGGCAGGAATCTACCCGTACATGGATAACTTGGAGATCACCCTCTTCAAGTATCCGTTGGCAGAAGTGGGTGATGCAGGCGATGCCAATCAATCGGTGCAAACCGAGCGATACAAGGCAATCGTCGCGGACATGCCGAATTCCCCGCTGATGACCAACACGGGAGCGAATCAAGACACACGCAATACGCTGAACCTGAAAGATCTTGCATACGTGGAGTTTCAACTGCTCGATCGCTCCATCTACCAGATGCGGATGATGGAGTATGCTAATGGCTTTCGTCAAACGACCGTAGAGAAGGTTTTGCGGGCCGTGATGACGACGGAATCAGCTAAGGTAGTGGTGGACCAGCAGCGCATCAACCAAGGCGTAGAGATGGTTCCTGCGAACAATCAGGAGGTGCGCGAGCATGTCGTGATCCCGCAGGGTACGTCCTTAGTGAACGTGCCTGCATGGATTCATCAGAAGTGTGGCGGGGTGTATAGTGCAGGTTTTGGTTACTACCTGCAAAACAATCACTGGTACATCTATCCGTGTTACGATCCGACGCGTGCAAATAAAACTGCACCAGCCTTGACGATCATCAACACTCCGAAGAATCGCTTCCGTGGCATGGAGCGAACCTATCGGAACGATGGAGGCAATCTGGTGATTCTGGCAACGGGCGATGTAGGATTCAACGATCGCTCCAACGCCATGCAGTTAAACCGGGGTAACGGAGTGCGATTCACTGACGCCAGTCAGTTGATCGATAACTTCGCAACCATCAAGGATGGCGTGCCGATTGCGTCTCGCGGCAAGGTCAATACTGAGGTGGTGACGACTGCCCGCCCTGATGGGTTAAATAACGCGCAAACGAGTCCACGCAGGCTCAATGCCAATCCGTTTGTTGAATACTCGGACATGGCCGCGCGTAACGGTTCGATCTTTGGTTTGGTGTGGGAGAACTCGGAGCCGAGTTTGATCACGCCGGGGATGCTCGTCGCGATTCTGTATCTCGATGGCGATGCATTAACGCAAATCTACGGGGTTGTGCTTAAGGCACATACGTACATCCGCATGCAAGGGCAGGGGATGACTAGCTCCAGACACGCAAGTGATACAGCGATTTCTGTGTTTGTGCAGCGCCCCGTTGGGGATGGTTATAATCCTGGACAACAAGGACCCATCCCTTTATCGTAAATAGGAGAGGGCATGAAGTTCCATGAGAAAGTACAGGAGTTGCACACGCTGATTGACAACTGGTACATGGATGCACGTAAGGAGTTGAACCTTACAGAGCTTCCACCCAGTCTCTTGTCCAATCTCATGGGCTCCTCTTCAGGGCGAAAGATTAGCGACAGTCAAGTCGTGACGCCTGGTTTATACCGCTCGCTGGACGGCGGCACAGACGTACAGGTGCTTTCGCAAGACATGCGCACCGGGCTTTTGGTGTTGGAGATGCTCTCGGCTGAGCCGGAGCAAGTGGATGAACGATTCCAGACTATGAGCCCGAGGATTTTTTCCTCGTTATTTGAACAGAACGACAGTGGGGCTTACCAGAAAGACGAGTTGGTGGATATCATCCGCACATCCGGTTCGCTGCCTGAATCCGTTCAGAAACAGCACCTCAAAGAACGTGAAGAAAGCTTCTCGTGGGCGAGCATCAGCACCACCCACGGCAAGATGGCCGAACGCTACACGCAGCTATTCGAATCCGTCATCAAGGAAAATCAAGAAGAAGCTAAGACGGACTACCTGGAGTTCCTCTTTCTGGCATTCGTTTTGGGTGCCCGCTTGGGGTTCTCGCCACGACATGACTTCCGAGCGCTTTACTCCGGGGTGTTTTCCCTTAGCGACCGCACCCTCGAATCGTGTCAGCTCACGCGCAAGTTCTACGATGACATGATGATCGAGACGGAATACGAGGAGTTCAAACTCTTCGATCCGATCCTCGAACAAGCGCCGCCTGTGCTTTTTTACGTGGTGACTTCCGCTAAAGACCAAACGGGGACTGACGGGGTGACTTATCCGAAAGGATGTTTTTTGCCGTCCCAGTCAGCAGTTTCACAGCTTCTGAATAAAAAAATAAGTTGAATTCTATGTCTTGATCCATTCCCGTCTTCGTCTGGAAAATCCCATGGCCGATAGTACAACGCCGTATGCTGGGGAAAGTCCTCAACGTTTGACCGACCTCATCAACAGCGACAACGGGAGCAGTCTTCAGCTAGGGGTAGATTTTACCTTTGGCCCCCCGAGTACCTACTCGGACAAGTTGGGTCGCAATACCAAAGTGTCGATGATCCCCGTGCCGGGTTCCCCGTGGACCCATAACGAGGTGATCCATTACACTCGGTTAGCGTTGACTGTTCTGAATGACCTGCCTTCGGGTTGGGTCAGAGCTGTTGAGATCCAGAGTATCCCGTTCACGTTGAGTGGGATGCTTGCAGCGATCAATGAAGCCCTCGGTCTCAATTTGTCAGTCGCTGAAATCGTGGACACTGTCTATGACAATGCCCAGGGTTCTTATCGATTGCCGATCAACAACGCAGTCTCTCTTGCCTGGATCGATTCGGAGTTCTCGTTCAAGGCAATTTTCCCCGGAGGTGATATTCCGCTCGCGAGTGCGATAGTAAAGAGCGTCCTCAGCGGCTTGACTTACCTCCAACCAAGTCCTTAGTTTAGGTGTGGTTTCACGGCATTCTATGCACCGCCACATCCGGTTTCCGACTTCCTTCTCCTGAGAAATCACCATGGCAAACTTTGTTTCCGACTACACCAAGTCGGCTCAACAGATCATCATCGATCTGGTGAACAACGACAACACGCTGGCTCTGACGCCGGCCCTCGTGACCTTCGGCGCACCGACCGCAGCGACCGTGGGTGGCTCAATCACGCGCGATACGGACCTGACGCTCACGGCAGTGGCGGGTTCGGGCTATACCGGCTCGGCCACGATTCACTACAACCGGGTCAACCTCGCGAACGTGCCGGGCAGCCGCTCGACCGTGTTCCCGAAGGGCAACGCTGTCAACATTTCCGACCTCTTGCCGGAAATCAACGCCGCGTACAGCATCAACATGTCGAACACGGCGGATGCGCAACACCCGGACTTCGTCGACGGCCCGCTGCCGACGTTCACGGGCTCGCCGAACGAGCAGCACACCTTCCAATTCACGGCCGATGCAAACTCGCTCGTGTGGGAAAACAGTGTCACGCTGACCGTCCATGCGAACGACATCCCGCTGTCTTCGGCGATCGTCAATCCGACGCTGAACGGCCTGACCTATACGGCACCGTAAAGCCGCGATTAGCGACTCTCGACCTGGACGAGGGAGGGCCGAGTGCCCTCCCTTTTTATTTGTTTAGGGGCACCTATGTCATTGCTTAACGGGACACCTAAAGAGGTTGTGTTGTCGCTGGTTGCTCAGCATAACACGCTTCCTGTTCCTCTCACCGAGGAGAATCTGTATTTCGGAGCAGCACGATTTGATACCGACGGCGTAACCTCCATACTACCTGTCACGGCTATGCTGGGCGGGGAGTATGTTGGTTATCAGAATTTCAAGTACAAGCGGATCAACCTGTCCCAGATTTTTGACGTCGCACCGATCATCTCGGATGTCGGTGGACCGTCGCTGTACTCGATGTTGCCGGCTGTGAATAAAGTACTCGGGATGAATTTCACCGAGGACGACATTCTCGATACCGATATCGTCCCAATCAACGCGGGCGAGCAAACAAACATCAACATGGTGGCCAAGTCGAGTTCGGCGGGCTACTCAGGTCAGTTCTTCTTCCGATTCATTCGGCTGCGCATCACCTTCACGAATGCAGTCAAAAGCACCGCACTTCAAACGCTGGTGTATCCGGGCCATCCGGACGTCACGAAGACGAACCTGTCGATGATGATGTGGGATTTTGATTTCAGCCCCGATGTGGTCGCTGGTACGTTGGCACTGCGAGGTAGTACGTGGGCGAATCAATCGGCGGTGGCGACCTTGATGCATGAGTTCGGTATCACCGACTGGCCCGCTCCGGTGGTCAACGGGGTGACCGATTACGCGACCAAGGATTATCCGGGCGCGAACACGGCATTCCAGCGCGTCATTGTGCAGAAAACCGTGAGTGGAAGTACGTACGCGGGAGACGCGCTCTTCCACTACAACCCATCGTAAGGATTTGAAATGGCGCTTTTTCCCGATCCGTTGACCAGTATTCTGGCAGCCATCTCTGCGCAGAATCCGGGAGTCAGTCTGATTGCGTCGCAGTACACCTTCGGCAACCCGACTCCCTACACCGATCCGAATGGACTGACCAACACGTCCATGTCGATCACCCCCAATACGCCGGAGTCACCCTACACTGGTACGGTGACCGTCACGTATTTCCGTTGGCAGCTGCAAGACCTGCTCAATCAGCTGCCGTTGCCGTTGAAATTTAACGGCCTGAACACTGCGCTTGCCATGGCGCAGAAGATGAACACCTACTTCGGTACGAACTTCACCGCAAGCGACATCGTCGATGGCCCGGTGACAGTGGCTGGAGATGGCAGCGGCACGCTCACGCTGACCGCACAAGCCAACTCGCTGGGTTGGGTGGGCACCGTCAATCTGCCGTTTGTGCTGGGTAACTTCGATCTCGGTACGGTCATCACGACGACCGCTTTGCCGGGGCTCATGTATCCGGAACGCGACGAGACGAAGCCGTTCGCAGAAGCGTACTCGTACTGGCGAGACTTCAGCCCGCAAGAGACGCTGCTGGTCAACCATACGACGGCCGATACGGATCTGACCGACATCGCTACTGCGCTCACGCAGAACGCAGGCAATTCGCAAGTCGTGTGGACAACCACGGGTCAGACGCGTTATTCGCTTGCAGGCGCGACGATCACCTACAACGGCACCACTGCCGCGTATCCGACCAATAGCGACGGCTCAGCGCGCGTCAATACGTCGTATTCGAACGTGATGACGGTGCTGCTTGATCCGGTGCAGAACATCGGCTACACGGGTACGCTCTTCCTGCACTACAACGTGCCGGTGTTTTAATTAAGGAGTGAATGATGGCAAACGTCTTTACTCCGTCCGAGCAGAGGCTGACTGATCTGCTCAACATCACGAATTTGCCACCGAAGCTGTTCGACAACACGCGTCTGACGTACGGTACGCCAGAAGCGGTGACGGGACAATCAGGTTACGACACGCAAGTGTTGGCCACTGCTATTCCCGGCATGGGGTATTACGGTGAGCAGATGGTCTACTACTCGCGCATTCAGCTGAGTGTGCTGGCAGGTCAGGTCAATCTGTTCGACACCGACCCGTTCACGTTGGACAAAATCGTCTCGATGCTCAATGGTCAATTCGACACGTTTTTGAGCACATCGGATCTGCAACCGATGACCATTCCACCGCTTTCGGCTGGTCAGTTCGAGACGATTACGCTGGTGGCAGCCTCGACTTCGATTGGCTGGCAAGGACAAGTCGACATCGTGATCACGTATGGCAAGCCGCAATTGCCTGCGGTGATTGGCAGTCGTTCTCTGCGTGTGCTGAAATGGCCGGATTACCCGTATCGCAACGGGATCGAGTTCATGTGGAACATCGATTTCACCTCGTTCCGGGATGCGCTTAAGCTCAAGCAGTACGCGCCGGGCACATGGTTCACGTACTGGGGATTTACCGATTACGAAGCGATTGCAGATGTCTGCCATCGACTCGGTGTGCCGTGGTTCCCGGCTCCTCAGTGGAATCAGCAAGTCGCCGATTATGCAACGTCGGCTATCGCTGGTGCCAATACCGCATTCGATCGCGTGGTGGTGATGGGTCCCATCCAAGGTGGCTTGTTTAACAAGTACGATGGGTACATGTATTTCCACTACAACAACTTTGACAAGGCTTGAAAATGGGACTCTACACCAAGACATCTCAGCAGATGTTGTTTGACCTGCTCAATGCGAGCAACCCGTCGATGCCGTTTCCGGTCTCGTCATCGAACGTCAAGTTCGGCACGGTATCGACTGTCACGCCTTCGGGCGGAGCCATTCAGGACACAGCGGTCAAGGTAATCGCACTGCCGGGCAGCCCGTACGTCGGCAATCAGGCACTGACGTATCGTCGCCTGAACGCGACGGTGCTGTTCCGTTCGGTACCGCTGCGTATCGACCTGTATTCATCGGCCAACACTAGCACGTCGCCGTACAAGATGAGCCAGCTGCTGCCGTACATCAACGCGAAGTACGGTCTGAATCTGCAAGCGTCCGACATCGTTGATGTGAACTTCCCGGCGGGTAACACGAACGCCAACGCTGCGTATGGCGTAGCGGCTGGCACGCGCAACGCAGTCGCAACGCTTACGTTCACGACCGCGAACTACGCGTGGTTGGGCAACATCAACGTGTGCTGGGTGCAAGCACCGCAAGATCTGTCCACGCTGCTTGCAACGTCGTCGCTGGAAACGGCACTGACCTATCCGGGTCAACGCGACGTGGTGAACAACACGGTGTACGTGCCCAACCTCGACGTGTACTACCAAGACTTCACCGATCAGTTCACCACGCTGTGGGGTACGCCGCTTGCATCCACCGTTCCGGGTTATAACAACTCGGCAATCGCGACCAACACCAACAGTATCACGGGCCTGCTCAACGCCATCAACGCCCTCACGGGTAAAACCTACACGGTCGGCCAAGGCACGCCGGCAGGTAGTCAAGCGATGGATTTGACGGGTGCCGTGATGACGAAGGTGGACCTGACTCAAGCGGCCAACCAAACCCTGTATCCGGAATCGGATTACAGGTACTACAACAGCATGCTGTACATCAAGCTGACGGCTGGAACCAACACGTGGGGCGCAGGCGACATGATGCTCCACTACAACGCTTAAAGGGTGAATCATGAGTCGATTTCAATGGCCTTCGCTCACAGCTTTGCTGGACGCCATCAACACCGCGAACACTACCGTGCTGGCTTCCTCGGATGTGTCGTTCTCGAACCCGAAGGTGATCACTGGCGGCACATGGCAGGGCATTGCGAGCGATCGCAATACGGCGATTCAGGTGACCGGTAACGGCGTCACGTACAAGGGTAACAAGGTTATCCAGTACAACCGTAAGGACATCTCGCAGCTTCTGAATCTGCCGAGCTTCAAGATGGCGGTGTACAACATCAACACCGTCTGGGACCTCATCCCGTACTTCGCGTACTGGACGGGGATCAAGTTCGTGCAGGGCGACCTCATCAACGACCCGGTGACGGGGTTGACGAACAACGCCGGGCAGATCACGGTGCGTGCTGACCCCAACTCGCTGGGTTGGATCGGACAGGTAACGATGACGGTCACGCAGGGCGGTATCGGCCTTGACACGGCCGTGCAGACCGCTGCGCTCACGGGTCTCAACTACCCGGTCTCCGATGTTTCGGCTCCGCCTGCTTCGGCCACGTACGGTCCGGTGTATCTGTACCCGTACGACTTCTCGGCCAACACCAGCACGTTCCTCAGCTGGACTCCGGGCGTGCTCACGCAAGCCCAAGCCGATACGCTTGTCGCAGCCCTCAAGGCAGTCGACATCGGATCGGGCGCAGCGCTGTGGAACGACGTCGCGTCGGGCAACTCAGGCTACACGGCGTGGAACTTGACGGGTGCAACGATCGTCTCGAACGGTCTGAACAACGCCAACACCATGCCGACCAACCCGAGCTACAAGTATGCGATGGTCCTCCAACTGCGTTCGGATGTGACGGTTCCGAGCGGTCTGTTGTACATTCAGTACAACGATCCGTTCAACCCGAACAACTTCTAAGCGCCATGTCGCTCTGGAGGCAACCCCTCCAGAGCGCAAAACGAGGTGTTGAATGTTTCCATACAAAGCTACACAGTACGACACCTTCATGGCGCTGGTGCAGGCATCCAATCCTGGGTTGGACATTGCACCGCTGACTTCTGACCAACTGCGTGCGCTGGTTCCGACAACGATCACAGCGGATGCTTTTGGGCGGGACACATCCGTGCGCCTGATGGTGCGGCCGAATAACAGCAAGTATTTCGGTACGCAGACGGTTACGTATCGCCGGATCAATCTGGCGAACTATTTCCGGAACATGGTGTTGACGCTTGACGATTACGTCGCAAGCGGTAACCTGCTGGCCGCGCAATTTGTGTCGTCCTTCAACGCGAAGTACGGCACTGCGCTTGTCACGACTGATTTCGCAGCAACAAGTTTTGTATCGGGCTCACTTACGACAGTGCCGATGCTGGGGGCCTCGATCTGTTACGAAGGTTCGTTTCAGGTTACGTGGACCAAGGGTAAGCAGCAGATCGCTTCAGCGGTGAGCAATCCGGTTCTCACGGGACGATTGTATCCGGGCGGTAACACCATGCCGCCTAATAAGCCAGTAGCTGATTTCCTGACGTATAACTTGGATTGTTCATCGATCAAAGCTGCGTTGGGTGGTCTGTCCTCTGGCGGTACGATTACCCCGACCAACTGGAATACCGCGAACAGCATCTACGCGACGATTCTGGCTTTCTTGCAGCGGGCTCGTCCGGATCTGAATTTGAGCGGTGCTGATTCAGCCACCACGGGTGGCTTAGGGAATCTGGTGGCTACCCGCTACACGATCCCCTCGGCAGCGGTGCAAGGCGCTAACAGTGCCAAGTACACGACGCTGGTGACGATCCAGTCGGTGTCAGGGTCGTGGTTCAAAGGGATGTTCTATCTTCACTACAACGCTTAACGGGAGGGCGTCATGAGTTTGTATCAAGCATCGCAAGACGACCTTTCGTTGATGCTTTCAGTAGCTGTTGGTGCGACTGTCAACAGTGCGGACTATACCGTCCTTGGCGTGCGTCCGACTACGACGGCTGAGCAAAGCGGAGTGGCGGGAGGCAAGAACAGCAAGGCGCGTGTGTCGATGAAATCGAGTTCCACGTACCGGGGCTATGTCGATGTGTATTACGATCGACTGGACTTGGGTGCGTTGACGAACTTCTCACCCATCAAAACGGTGGCATCAGCAGGTACGGATATCTCGGCACTGCTCACGCAGATTCGCGATATGTACGGCATCAACTTCACGATGGCGGATCTTGCAGATACACAGACGCAAGATGACGGCTCGGGAACAGGTGCCTCGACTTTACTGCTGCAAGCTTTGTCGACCTCCATCGGCTGGATCAACAGCGTCACCATCAAGTTCGCCCCGCTGCCTGACATCAGTACGGCGTTCAACTCGCCGGTCATGCCGGGCTTCTAAACGAAGGGTAGAAAATGAGCGATCAAACTTTCTGGGCAAATTACTTGTTCTTTTGCGATTTCAGCGCAGACAAGGACTCGCTCGTCGATTTGCCGACGGGCGTGGTGGACGAACATGCTGCTACCATCTTGGCTGCAACCCTTTCCATGCATGATACCGGTGAGGGTCGTGCGCTCTGGACGGATCAGCAAAATCCGGAGTGGGGGTTGGCTGGTGCGGAGATCATCCACAACGGACCGAACGAAACGGGCTTTGCCAGCAACGGCTCGTTCGACCATGTGCTGATGCTCAAATTCCCTGAAACGCAAGTGTATCCGAAGGGCATCATCGCGGTTCAGTACAACGCCGGCACCAGCACGGCTCCGGTGACACCGACGGCATAAGGCGGTTTTCATTCTGAGGATTCTTCCTCAGAGGAATCCTTGGAATGTAGCTGTCTTTTTTAAGAGAGAAGATCATGGCATTGAAAGCAGCTTTTAATTGGGATCACTTGGCTGGCGTCAATCTGATTCCTGGAGCTACCAGTGGGTACGGGACCTACCAATTAGCAGCATGGCTGGACCTCTACGGTAATGGTTACACGCCATACGCCTACATTCCGTCAGTGGGCAATTCACTCATCAGCATTGATTCAAACGGGTGGTTTTCGTTATCGACACCCGCTTCATCGACTCCTTATCTTGGTGCTTTGGAAATTCCATGGGGAATGTTCCTCGACAACACCAAGACAGAAAGCTGGATTGGTTTTCGGTTCAAGGCTACAAGCAATCTGTTCACTGGCGCAGGCAATTTTGTCTGGTTGGCGTCAGTCAACGGCGCTGGACCCACGACACTGATCACGCTTGCCTCACTGGCAACATGGGGTTGTGTGCTCGGTAAAGAGTACTACTTTGAACTGCGATTCTGGAAGAACGGAGCGAACTATCAGGTTGATGTCTGGATGGACGGGGTTTTGAAATCTACCGGTTCTACCTCCATCGGTTCAGTATCCGGCATGCCGTCCAATTTCATCTGGTTCGGCTCTGCGACTCAAACTACCGCCAGTGTCGTTACGACTTTCCTCTTCCGGGATTTCTATTTCTTGGATGCAGACGGTTTGGGGAATTGGGATAGCACTCGTGTGGGCCCAATTCGTACGACTCCGTTGCCAATCTCATCGGTATCCGCACCGAATTATAGCGCTGGTACAGCCGCCCTGACAGGAGGCGCGGCTTTGTCGAGCGCGCAGTCCAAGTTCGGCGGTTCCTCATTGCTCGTGACGGGCGCTAACGACTACGCACTGGTTCAAGATTCGGTTGCGCTCAAGTTCACAGGCGACTTCACAATCGAGTACTTCGCGTATCTCAACGCCTCAAGTAACGGCATGGTCTACTCGAAGGGGCCGACGACGAGTCGAATTCAGGTTTATCAGGGCAATCTGGTTGTGTATAGCGATCAGTCTGTGTCTGGTACGCCGCTCGTTTCATCAGCGGCTGGTAAGATCATTCTGAACCAGATGCAGCATCACGCGATTGTGAAACAAGGCAATGTCTGGACGATTTATATCGACGGGCAGTCGGTTGGAACTGTGACTTCGGCGGGTCAGACGTTGGGAAACAACACGAACTCAGCTTATCTCGGCAACTATGCGGCGTTGGGTTTCCCGCTGAATGGTTATCTGGATGAATTCCGGATTAGCAACGTTGCACGCTACACGGGGAATTTCACACCGCCTGCGAGTGCCTTTACACCGGATGCGAATACGGTGATGTTGTTGCATTGTGATCAGGCACTGGCTGGATTCATGCGCGATGAAGCCCCATCCCCGCAGAGTGTGCTTCAAACCCTGATGGCGAACGGTGTTCCAGCAACGACCCCGAACATCACGAACGCTGCGACGCTTGATCCGCTGAAGATTTCGTTCAGTACGAGTGGAATCGTAGCAGGTTCCAAGATCCTCGCAATGAAGTACCAACATGCGGTAATGAATCAACAATCGGGTAACGGCGTGATCAATCCCTCGCTGGTGGAAGGGCAAAGCACACTTAGCCTGACTCAAGAAACATTCACAGATGCCACCATGCGGTACAGCCGTTCGATTGGCTATGTCAAGACAGCACCTGACGGATCTGCACTGACGCTTTCCAATATCGCTGCTACGCAGCTGGTGTTGACCCCGACGTCGGTATAAGGAGTGAATGATGACAATGCGTTTGGTAATGCCGTTTGATCACGTACCGGCTGCGTACGACGGCGGTGTCAATGTATCAACTTACACTGATTATCCGGCGTTTCAGTTCGGTACAAACGGCGGTGCTTCGCGAGGCGTACTGGCAGACTCCGGGTACAACTGGCTGTCGGTGAAGATTGCTGGCGCGAACGGCTACGGCTACGCTGGTTTTTTGGCGCTGCCAGTGAGTTCGTTGTTTGATTTGACGAAGGCGAGGAGTTACGTCGGCTTTCGGTATAAGGTCACCACTTATAACACGACAGCTGGCCTGTCAGCTTTTTGCTGGGAAGCAACGACCGCGCCTCCCGGCAACGGTGCAACAGGAACGACCAATGCGCTGATCAAGACCACGGAATTTACCTTCACGCTGGGTCAGGATTACTACATCGAAATCATGTTCGATTGGGTGAACCTGACACGCACGGTGTGGGTGGATGGCGTGAAGATCGTGAATGCCGTAGCGCTAGGTTTCACTCCGCTGTCGACGCATCTGGTGGAATGGACCATTCAATCTGGCGGCTCTGCTGTCAACCCCGTGATCCAAGTGAAGGATTTCTACGCACTGGATGACGCAGGTGACGGTGCAGCTGACAGTCAGCGACAAGGTCCGATGGTCTACTTGCCGCTTACCATGAATGACGCTTCGGGTAACGGCTGGACGAGTTCGGATAGCACGACGCTTTTGGCTGACATCAACACTGCGATTACGGGTTCGGGTAACTTGGCTGCCCCGTATGCGCAGAGTCCGACTGACGGCACGCCACTCGACATGCACTTCAATGCGTCCGGCTTGGATCCGAATGTCGGGATCAAAGGTTTGGTTGTGCTTGGTTCGGCTGCTCGTCCCTCGGGTGCCATAGCGTCGGTGAAGACGGTTATGACGGATCAAGCCACGCCTGCGAATACGAAGCGACTGGCAGATCAGACCTTCAGCAGTGCAAACGTTGTTCCTAACCGAACTATTGGCGTCTTGACGACTGCCTTGGATGGATCGACTTGGACACCGACGAAGATCCAGCAGGCCAAGATCAGCATGAATGCGGTCGTTCCGGGGACTTAATCAATGGCAACTAATCGCGCAGCGCAGGCGATCCTGATCACCAAGGATCAGCCTGCCATTTCAAATCGATCAGCGCAAGCGGTTGTCATTACGCAGGACCCGCCTACTGCGCAAATCCGTAACGTACGTGGCTATGCCATGTCGGCCATGCCGGCAAAGGCACAGATACGTAACGTACGCGGTTACGTGATGTCGAACGCGACCAAGCCGCCGCCGACTTCCGTAACAGGCGCAGCTGCTCTGCTCTGGTTGCTGAACCAGAACACGAAGGGCGTGACGTTCGCGTCTGGTCAACTGGTGATTGGTACGCCACAGGCATACAGTGATCCGTCTGGGCGATCGAACACGCAAGTACTGATTACGGCGAATCAGAGCAGTGGTTATAGCGGTAGCATGACCGCCTACTATAATCGCCGAACGCTGCTCTCTGTGTTCAGCAACACGGGCTGGCTGCTTGGGACGATTTCCAGCGCAACGACCATTCGGGCGTTGATTCCACAGATCAATACCGCGTACGGGGTTGGTCTGGATGTGACGGATGTGGTAGACGGGCCAGTCGCAGCAGGTGCAACCAGTCTTGTGCTGACCGTTGCTTCGGGTAGTTACATGTTCAAGGCAGGCGATGTGCTTCAGTTGCCGTCTTACACGCTTGCCTCGAAAACGCCGAATACTGCGCTTACTGGTTTTGATGATGCGGCAGGCAATGGTCCAAAGACTGCCACGCTTGCGTTGTTCCATTTCGATGGTTCAATCGGCTCGCTTTCTCTGGTCGACACCTCTGGTAAGAACACCGCCAGTACGTCGGGCACAGTCGCTACATCCATCACCTCGAAGTTTGGTACGCAAGCAGTCAGCATGGCATCCACAAACGCAGCCATTGTGTTGCCAGACGCGTCGTATCTGCGCTTTACTGGACAGGACGCTACCATCGAAGGCTGGTTCAATCCGGCCAACACCACACAGAACGGCGTACTGTTTGGTAAGGAAGCGTCCTCTGGATCGGTTTATGGCGACTTGCAGTACTACCAAGGCAGTATGCGGCTTTGGCTGGACTCGACCAACTTCGCCTTTAGCGTAGTATCGTCACTGGTAGCAAACGTGTACTCACACGTGGCGTTGGTTTCGTACAAGGGCGTCTGGTATCTGTACGAAAACGGCGTGCTGAAGGGACAAGTCACGGGCGGTACTCTCGGTAACAACAGCAACCCGTTCCGTATCGGCAACTATGCTGGTCTGACTGCACCTTTCTCTGGCATCATCGATGAATTCCGGATTTCGAGCTTTGCTCGTTATACCGGGCCGTTCACTCCTCCGAGTGGACCTTTCGTTTTGGACTAAGGAGCAGATTCTGGACGACCTTCTTCGGAGGGTCGTCTGGTATCTCCTTCGCCTGACACTTTTGAGGGCATCATGTCAATTCACGATTTGTGGACATACGACCACGCTCCGCAAGGTACAACGGATCTGTCGACAGGTTCAGGTAGTCCGGTGTACAGCGAAACTGGTCTTTACAATCAGTACACCGGTAATCCGGGTTATGCGTACAACAACGGCATTACCAACGCCATTCAAGCTACGACCGATGGTTATCTGACCATAAATTCGAATAGCACTTCGAATCCGGGTCTGGCAGTACAAGCCAAGGAAGTACAAGACTGGAGTGTGGCTACTCAGTACTGGGTTGGTTTTCGCACGAAGACATCCAAGCAGAATGCATCGAACGCCAACGTCTTCACGATGTCGGATACGATTGGTCAAGCCAATCCGTCGATTCTGGTGCTGGAATCTGACATGACTGCGGCTGGAGCCAATGTCCTGAATCAGGATTACTACGTCGAAGTCTTTATCGACCGAACCAATCGCGTCTATCAGGTCTGGATCAACGGCGTTCAAGTGAAATCCGGAACCATTGCTGCTGCTTCCGTTGTGAGTGGTGGTAACGGCTTTTACTGGTTTGGTCCGTGGAATAGTGGATTGATTGCGAGTGCTTCACGAGCCTTCCGGGATTTCTACTTTCTCGACGTGGATGCCACGACGCTTGGTCGTCTGGGTTCGATTCGTTCGAACCTTGCTGCACTGTCGGCGGTTTCTGCACCGAACTACACGCTTAACGCAGGTTCAAGCGGCGCGAGTGATGCGTTGAGTGCGTTCAATTACGCCTACCCGACGCCGCCGGTGGCTACGCCCAATGAAACCAACGCTGTAACTGACGATGTGTTGACATCGACGTTTAACACGTCGGTTCCATCTACCACAAGCATCGTTGCGGTGGAATACCGTCATGCATCACAGTCGACCAGCGCAGCGAATCTGGGTGTTGCGTTGACCTCTGGGGGTACGACGCAAAACAAACCAGCTTATGCTTTTGCCGACACGAATACGATGAAGTACGGTCGTCGTGCTGTGTTGGCAACCACCGCAGTGGACGGATCCGCATGGACACCAGCAAAGGTGAACGCAACGCAATTGTTGCTCACTCCGACTAACTAAGCTTTTCGAGGTAATCATGACGATCCGTGACATGTGGACGTATGACCATGCGCCGCAAGGTAGCGCGGACTTGTCTGCTGGAACGTCCCTGTCAGCATACTCGGAGAATAGCAATTACAACCTCTACACGGGGTTGCCGGGTATGCTGTATAAGAACACCAGCGGCACGGGTGCCGTGACCACTGACGGCTTTTTGACGCTTACCACAGCAAGTGGTTTGAATCCAGCTTTGTTCGTTCGTGCCAACGAAGTCCAGAACTGGGGCACCCCGACCAAGTACTGGATTGGTTTTCGTACCAAGACCACGTCACAAAACGGCGCAGCGTGTAACATCTTTGCCCTCACCAGCGACGTCACCAGCATGGCGAACTATGCTGCGTTGTTGCAAGAAACGGACATGACGGCAGCCGGTGCAGCGACGCTGAACACCGAGTATTACGTGGAGATTTTCATTGACCGCGCGAACTTGGTGTATCAAGTCTGGGTCAATGGCGTACAGGTGAAGAACGGTACGTTGAGTGCCGCTTCACTGCCTGCCAATGGCGTGGGTTATTACCAGTGGGGGGCGTACAACTCGCTCTCTGGGGTGACCAACGGAGCGACGCGTTGCTTTCGAGATTTCTATTTCTTGGACGTGGACGCAACGGACACAGGACGACTGGGTTCCATCCGATCTTCGCTTCAGCCTCTTGCAACAATTAGTGCGCCGAATTATTCAGCTTATCATGCGTCGGTGGTTGGGACAGCAGGACTGTCAACTGCGCAGGCGAAGTTTGGAAGTCGTTCTTTCGTGGTTGGAGCGACCGCTGGCTCATGCGCACAAATCGCAGATGTTTCGACTTTGCGACTGACTGGGGATTTTACGATCGAGTTCTTCACGTACAACCCCACTCCAAACAGTTCGACGATGTACCTTAACAAAGGTACGAATGCCTACGTCTTTAACAATGCGGGTTCAATCTGCGCCTCGTTTGATCCTGCGAATTCACTGGTCGTCAATGCTGCTGGCAAGCTCAAAGCCAATCAGTGGCAACACATTGCGTTGACGAAGCAAGGAACAACAGTAACGATGTGGGTCGATGGGGTGAGTGTAGCTACTGCCACATCGAGCGGTACGTTTGGTAATGTGTCGAGTCCGCTGCAAGTCGGGACATGGAACAATGCTACTGATGCACTGATCGGGTTTCTGGACGAACTGCGCATTAGTAACGTATGTCGCTACACGTCAGCTTTCACACCGACGGCCACTCCGTTTGTCACGGATGCTAACACGGTGCTGCTCATGCACTTCGAGAGCACCAGCAATGGTTTGTTTGATTCGGGTCTGTCTGCCTTGCAGTCAATTCAGACACCTTATCCGTCTTCGGGCTCGCCCAATACACCTGTATTGCAAGACGCCCCGACGAAAGATCCGATGACTGTTGGTTTCAACACCAGTTACTTGACCCAACCAAATATTTTGGCAGTGGATTATCGACTGGGGTTGCAAACGCCATATCCGTCGTCGTCTGTTGCGGCTCAACTGCAACAAGGAGCCAACAATGTACCAGCGTCATTACCGATTAACGACAACAGTATGAATCTCGGCCGGCGCGTAGCGTTACTGCGAAGCGCACCCGATAGCGGGAATTGGACGCCGGCGAAGATTGCCGCGACTTCATTAGTCGTGACTCCCGCTTCTTAACTTTTTTGGATGTGGAAATCATGTCTAAAGCAAAAATGATGTACGCCTTTGACCACATTCCGACTGGACAAAGTGGGACAGGAGGTAACGTACCGACGTACGCTGTCGATTACCCGTTTGTGTGGAACGGCGCAACTACAGGTGGTGGTCCGGGTACTGGTGGTACTCTGTCGGATACAGGCGGTGTGTGGTTGGCAGCAAATGGTGCGTACGGTTTTTCCGGCAACTTCTACGTGGGTGGATGGCTCATTCCGGTCAATCTGTTCGATTTGACCAAACCACGCGGTTATTATGGTTTTCGTTTTAAAGCTGCCGGCCCGAACCGCGTGAATCACCCACTAGTCATCATGAACAGCGCCAAAAGCGCCTATGGCTCGGTGATGGTGAACATCAACGATTACAACTGGATCACCAACCAGGAGTACTACGTTGAAGTACTGATTGATCGCCAGAACAATCTGCGCACCGTGTGGGTCGACGGAGTGATGGTGATCAACGCCCAAGTGTTCAGCCAGACTATTCTCTCGACGGATTATCTGTCGATGGGTCAGATTTTGGGAACAGGCGGCTCAAGCGGGCAGTCTTATCAGTTCAAAGACATCTATTTGATGGACGATCCGGGTGACGGCAGTGTATCGCGACTCGGTCCGATCAAAGCGTATCCGATTTCGATTGCCTCAAGCAGCGGCAACGGCTGGGGTTCGAACATCGCAACCTTCAGTGGTACAGCTGGGGTTTCATCGCAAGCTAAGTTTGGCGCATCAGCGTTGACGATGGGAGCAACCGCATCGTCGGCTTGTTCGATTCCGGATAAGTCTGGTGTGAAATCCACCAGCACGGCAGACTTTACGATTGAAACGTGGTGTTTGTCGAATAACAATGCTCAAGTCGGGATACTGTTTGGTAAAGATGGTAGCGCGGCTCCGTTTGCGCACCTCACATACAACGCAGGGACTTGGCAGATGTGGGCTGACGGCAGCAGTGCGGTGATCAGTGCAGCCTCGGGTGTGGCTGTCAACACCTGGATGCATATTGCTCTGGTGAAATACCAGAACACGTGGTATCTCTACCAGAACGGTGTATTGCTGGGTTCGGTAGCAGGCAGTACGTTCGGCAATAACTCGAACAACTTCGTGATCGGGAATTACGGCGGACTGCTCAATCAATGGCAAGGTTCCATTGACGAATTCCGCATCAGTACCAATGCGCGCTACACTGGCGCATTTACGCCGCCGTCCGCTCCGTTCACCACGGATGCGAATACGGCTTTGTTGATGCACTTCGACGCATTCAATAACGGTTATACGCCAGATGCATCGATCACGCTTCAAAGCGTACTGAATACGGCTCTTAACGCCACCACACCGACGATGCCGAACCTCTCGGCGGCAGTGGATGGTACACCTTTGGTTTCTGCACTTCAGTCGACAGCAGACCAAGGAGCAAGTATTCAAGGGATTTTGTTGGTTGCTTCGGGCCAACGTGCTCCAGCATCAGGCACGACGCTTCGCACCACGATTGCTGATCAAGCTCAACCGCCCAACCAGCAAACCCTGAACGCGCTTCAATTCCCAGCGGGTGCTTTTACTTACGGCAAGGTATTGGGTTTCTTGGCCAATGCACCAGATGGCTCGCAACTGACGACAGCAAAAGTGGCGCAACTTAGCCTGTCGTCTGTCGCGACAGCAACCTAGCGCGGAGTGTTGAGATGACAACAACCTTTCGTAAAACAAGTGCAATTGTCTGGACGAAAGACCCTTCGCCGATTAGCACGCGTGCTGCTTCGGCAGTGGCGTTTGCCAGCGATTTAAATTTGATGGTGCGTAACGTTCAAGGTTACGCATTTGAGTCCCCGCAAGCGAATGTGGCTTTGCGCAACATCCAAGGCTATGCGTTTGAATCGGTCAAGCAGTCGTTGAATCTCTCTGTTACGGGAAATCAAGCGCTGTACGCGCTGATCAACAACAACAGCTTGTACCAGAGCTGGAGTGCAAGTAACAGTACGCTGGGTGCACCAGTCGTTGATAACAGCGTGACGAACTGTAACACCAGAGTCAATTTGGCAGCCAAGACGGCAAGCGGGTACAGCGGCAACATCAATCTGTACTACAACCGGCGTCCTATTTCTGATGCGATTAACACCAGTGTCAGTTTGGGAACCATCGCCAGTAACACAGACGTCTGGACGTTGCTGCCGACCATCAACAGTAAGTACGGGACTAACCTCACGACAAGCGATGTGCTCAACGCATCGGTGAGTGCTGGTGCGACCACGGTAATGCTGACGGTGGCAAGCGGCAGTTACATGTTCGTTCCGGGTTCGGTGGTGGCTGCTGGTCTGGTGAAGGATCTGGCTTCGGTTACACCGAGTAACCTGCTGTTTGGTTTCGACAATGCAGCAGGCAATGGTCCGAAGGCAACGAAAACGGTGATGTTGCTGCACTTCGAAGGCGGCAGCATTGTTGACACGTCAGGTAACTTCACTCCGACGATTGTGAGTACCGCTGCGCTGACGACGCAGCAAGCGAAGTTTGGTACTCAGTGCCTGAGTTTGCCAGCCTCTGGATCTGCTCTGAAGTTCGCAGACGATCCGCGACTGCGCTTTACGAGCGACTGCACGCTTGAAGCCTGGGTGATGTCGACTAACAATGCTCAGAACGGCGTGTTGTTTGGTAAAGATCCGTCCTCTGGCAGCCCGCCTACGGAACTCCAGTATTTCAATGGTTCTTGGCGCGTGTGGCTTGATTCTGCCACTGTGAACATCTCAGCAACTTCCGGCGTTGCAGTCAACACCTGGATGCATATCGCGTTGGTGCGCTACAGTGGTGTCTGGTATCTGTATCAAAACGGTGTGCTGCTTGGTCAGTTCACCGGTGGCACCTTCGGCAATAACACCAACCCCTTCTACGTGGGTAACTGGGGTGGCTTGGCGAATGAATTCCAGACTTACGTGGATGAAGTTCGGATCAGTAATGTGGCGCGCTACACGGCTCCCTTTACGCCTCCGGCAACTGCGTTTGCATTGGATTGATATCCAACGTTTCGCTTAAAAAATGTTGTCATCCTATGCGGGATGCTGGTAGAAGGTCCCGTTATTTCGTCTCCTTTTAAGGATCTCTCATGTCAAAGATTGACTCCACCAAGTCAGCCATCGACAACCTGCTCGTTCTGGTGAATGCGGCCAACACCGGCCAAACGCTCCTGAACACGCAGGTCTCCGCTGGCACTCCGGCAGCTCAAACCGCTGACGGCCAAGGTCGCAACACCAACGTCGTGCTGTCGGCCATCGCTGGTCACGGCTACACCGGTTCGCAGACGTTCACCTACACGCGTCGCGGTCTGAACGACTCGGTGCTCAGCCCGGTCGACAGCTACACGGCCACCGTCGGCGTCACCGCCGCTTCGCTGCTCACCGCACTGGCCTCGCAACTGGGCCTGGTCGCAAGCGAACTGCATCTCGAAGATGCAGCCAATCCGGGCACGACGCTGTCGGGCGCGATCAGCAACAGCCCGGCCACGATCAACATCGTGTCGGCTGCCGGCTCGCTGCTGTACGTCGACGGCTCGACCCAGGGCATCACGATGACCTGGAACCAGCCGACGGTTGACCTCGCAACGGCTACGCCGAACACCGCACTGAGCGGCTTCGACGCAGCAAGCTAATCCAGAGCGCTTCGGCGCAATGGTTTAGGGAACAGCCGGGGAGCAATCCTCGGCTGTTTTTATGCCGTCACCGCAAACGCCGCAATTTTATGCCCTTCCCCATCCTGCATTTGGACCTGACATGAAAATCGATCCGACGAAATCTGCATTGCAAAACCTTCTGGCGTTGGTGGATGCAGCCAACCCCAATGGACCGACCAACGCTGCACAGGTGACATACACGAACCTGCAAGCTGCGACCCTTGAAGGCGATGCCGCCGCTAACACCTCGGTGGAACTCGACGGTGTAAGCAATCAAGGCTTCACGGGTTCCCAGACCTTCTATTACGGTCGTCTTGCCTTGGCAGACGAAGCCGCCAGCCCGACAGGTTCGGTGAACATTCCCAACGGCTCCACCAGCGATCAAATTCTGGCGCTGGTCGCCACCTACTATGGTTTCATTCCTGCTGAGATCTCTTGGCAGAGTGTGCCGGTCGCTCCGGGTACGTTGCCGGGGGACACCACCGCAACAGTACAGTGCAGTGGCTCGCTGGTGTATCTGGATGGCACCGCGACAGTCAACCTTCACTGGGAAGCATAAGTGAGCTAAGGAAACTCAAAAATGCAGATGAACCTACCATACCCCTATTTGGGTTTGAGCGCGCAGAGGTTGACTGACTGGATCAATTCTGACAACAGTACGAGTTATCAGTTGGGGGTGGACTTCACGTTCAGTGGTCCGGCTCTTTACACTGATAGTCTGGGGCGAAACACCAAGGTAACGATGCAGCCGGTGGATTCGACGAAGTATGCTTCGACCGACATTCACTACTGGAGACTGCCGCTGACGATTTTGAACAACTTGCCGCAAGGCAATGTCAACCCGGTTCCGATTTCTCAGTTGCCGTTTTCCATCCATGGAATTCTGGATGCGATCAACACCGCACTGGGATTGAACCTGACGCCCGACGAAGTACCGGACCAGACGTTCACCACCGAGCTTGCTTCCTATCCGCTGCACATCAACGATGCCGTGAGTCTTGCTTGGATTGATTCGGACTTTCAATTCCAACCGCAGTTCATGTTTTAACGGTTGCGTGAGCCTAGGGGAAACCCCCTAGGCTTTATGCCCGAAAAGTGAGAATTTACGTAGAGCATCGATAATGTAGATTCTAGAATCTTTCAGTTACATATAACCTCATCGAGTTGGTAAGCCTATCAACTCTTTCTCCATTTACATTCGAACAAACTAGGAGCTAATCATGGTTGACTACGCAAACAACAACTATTCCGCAGGCAAGAAAACCTTCAAGGCAAAGGCATTGCGCTTCATTGGCGTGACGCTTATCTTCGCACTGCTGGGTGGCACGATCGTCGCGGCTGACCACGTCGGTCACTACCTGCAAACGCACCGCACCGGTTACACGGGCAACTGAGGAATCGGCGATGGAACAACAGAAACAAGACTGGATGTCGTTTCTTGCAGACTTCGTTGATCTCGTCAAAAACTTGAACCGTAAGTTTGGCGACAACGAAATCACTGAACAAGAAATACTCGATTCAGTCGGAGAGAAGTTCGTCGATGCGCACAACTACGCGCAAGTGTCAGAGCTTCATCCGAAGATGGTTCATGCTTGGTCGCAATTGCAGGAATCGATCCAGAAGATCAAACTCATTCGCGCCAAGAAGATGACGCAGCGCCAGCGTTATCTGTACCACATGCGGGAACTCTTCCAAGACCCCGCCAAAGTCTGGGATACCAGCATTCCGTGGTCAACGCGCTGGTGGTACAACCACTGCGTGGAGTTGCAAGTAAGGCCGCATTAAACAGTATCCAACATTCGAATAACGAGGAATTCATGAGAATCAAAGAAATGGTCGTGATCGATAACGACACGCGAGAAGTTTTCGTCGATGGCATCAAGTGGCAGCCGTCGCCGGAGTCGTACATGCATCTGGCTCGCTTCGGGACGGGTCCGTATAGCGAACGTCCCATTGAGCCGCAACGCATTCATCCCGGCATCGCCATGTACCGTACGGTTTCCAACATGGGGGTGCGTCGTGCTTAAGATCTTCATCCTCTTCGGCCTGTTCGCATGGTACAAGAGCAGCTGGATGATCGCGCGCTACCTTACGCGCCGGGTGATGTTCAAACACGTAATTCGTGCAGACATGGCTGTTGCGTTTGCACAGATGACCGGAAGGAGAGAATTCATCGTCCAGAATCAGAGGAATCTCATTCTGCCGATCATCGCAAGTTGGTTGTTGTTCATCGCGCTCCTGTATCTGGGAGCGGCATTTACAGTCCAGTATCTTGGGCTGACGTTGTAAGAAAGGCGTCGACACCTATAAGTCCTACAAGTCACACGCCTTCACGGGGCTCGACTATTCGAGACAGTCGGGCTAATCACTCTTAAAAAAAGAAGAACTGTGAAGTTTGGGAGCTATCATGCGAAGCTTATATCGCAGACACATCAAAATCTCGCTCTTGGAAGCGAGTCAAGCTGAAAGGGCCCATGGTTGGGCCAGCACGGAAGACGGAACGGGTACCGAAGTTCGCCACTACTTTGTGTGCGACCAAGAACGCTTTCTCCATCACCTGAAACAACCGGGGATTGCGTCCTTGCGCTTGCAGCTTGAAAAGCTCGGCGTCCATCCGAAAAGCATCACGATCAAGCGGGCCTACAACACGCTCACGTACAAGAACCTGTCGTATCGGCGGGAGCGCGCTGTGAATCAATACGAAATGCCGGTCGCAGCCTGATCGCCGGAGGAGCCGTGGAAACGGGGGTAAGCGGTTCCTCTTCTCTGTCCCCCGGAAGTACCTTAAACATTTTTCGCTCAATCATCTTTGGAGATAACAAATGAGCATCAAAGAAACCATCCTGAACGTTCTCGGCGCTAACCCCAAGAACAGCTTCAACGAAGTCGAAGTGAAGTTCTACAAGGACTGCAATCGTGACGGCCAACACGGCATGGTGATCGTCTCGCACCGCGTGAAACGTCTGGACCACGTCGCTGTCCCGTTCCTCTTCCCTGGCCTGACCGAACCGCCGGCGCTCACCGCTCGTGTCCTCGCAGACATCGAGTCGGCTGGCGCGTCGCAAGGTTATGTCGTCCACTGCCTGCTGCCCGAAACGTACGGTCCGAACCTGGCCGAGGGTGACGATCTGTCTGCCGATCACGATTCGTCGAACCGTCGGCAGATGTTCAGCGATCGCCTCGCGAATCCGGTACGCGTGCCGGCTGTTCAACGTGAACAAGGCATGATGTTCGCTGGTGTGCTGCCGAGCGATGTCGATACGTTCCTCAAGCACTACTTCGCAGCGGACGTCAAGCGACAAGCTGTGCAGCTCGCGCTGAACGGCAAGCAAGCCGCTGACCTGCGCGAGCGACTCGGCGAGCGCGTGGCGCAAGCATTCACGCGCAGCGAGAAGGTCGGCGTGATCTACATCGTCCTCGACCGCATGCTTAATCAGTTCTGCAAGGAGATCAACCTGATGGTCCTCTCGCCGAATGTAGACGAGCGGCCGAGCGGGTTGCCGTTGCCGTTGTCGAAGCTGAAGGAAGGCAGCACTCTGGAGCAGATCCAATCGGCATCGGATCTCGTCGATATGCTCTTCCCGCACGAAGAGTACGACACGCTCACGCAGATCCAGAAGGATGAAATCCAGTCGCGTGTACTGATGTCGGTGAACAACGATACGGCTCGCAAGCTGCCGTCGTCGGTCGTACAAGCCAACGTCGAGCAGATCATCACCACGTTCCGCGAAATCAACGTCGTGTCGAAGTCGTAAGGCGGCGAGGAGACTTCGGTCTCCTCTTTCCCAACACATTCGAAGAAATTACAGAGGGAGTCAATCATGTTGGAACTGTTTGGTCTTGCCGATCACAGCGTGCAAGTCGGCATCAGCAATCTCGCTCTTCAGTCGCACCACGGCACTGCTACCACCACGCAAGGTCGCTTTCCTTTCGTCGTGGATCGTCCGGGTAAGTTGAAGCGCCCGCGCACCAGCACGGTCGAGAGCATCTTCAAGCAGTTCGAGAAGCTCGGTGCACCTGCAACGGAAGTGGAAGTTTCAGTTGGCAATCGTCGGCGCGTCTATCGCATCGAGAATGGCCAACCGAAGCTGATCACGCAATCGTTTTCCGCCTAGAGTGCTGTTCCCGTAGACTGGGCGGGTTTTAAGAGGGTGCGTCTGTCCACGCGCACCCTCTTTTTTTTGTCTTCGATGATAAAACATGGATAAGAAAACTGGCATCATCGTGCAATGCCTCTTCGGAGTGGAAGTCGTCAATGAGTTCCGCAAAGCGTACAAGGAGACCAAAGAAGTCCAGACATTAACGGACTCTTCCATGCGCTCGATGTTGTATCATGGGGATGCGATTCCGCACATCGAGTATGGAAATCTCTTCGTGGTGAAAGTGGGTCGTCCTGTACACATCCTCGGTATGTCGACTCGCTTTGGTCCGGTCATCATGCGCGTGACGCATCGGCGGGAAGTCGAGATCTTGATGAATCGTGCAGTGAGTCATTACTACCACAAGAAGCTGCACGAGATTGGCATGCATACGTCGAACATCTATAACGAGATGACGAAGTTCATGGGGTTGAATTCCGATAAAAGAAAATATCCTGGCGATAAACCTATGGTGAATTTGGGCCAGATGATCGAACGTGAATCGACCCATTGAAACGGAAATCGAACATATATCACTGACGTAGGCTAGTGTTAGCCACGACAATTTTTTCGTACTTGGAAGAAAGAAGAATGGAAAAGAAAGGGGTTTTCATTTCGATGGAAGGACCGGATGGTTCGGGCAAAACTACGAACGTGGGTTTCCTGCGCGAGTGTTTGCAAGAACACGGTTTTCAAGTCGTGACAACGCGCGAGCCTGGCGGCTCTCCGATCGCAGAACAACTGCGCCAGATCATCCTCACGCAGTACATGGAGTCGGATGCAGAATTGCTGCTCTTCGCAGCAGCGCGGGCAGACCACATCAGCAAGACGATCAAACCGGCATTGGCCGGCGGTTATGTCGTTCTCACTGATCGCTTCTGTGACTCGACCGTCGCCTATCAGGGGTATGGGCGCGGGTTGTTGGAGAAGGTACGTGAACTGGAGCAATTCGTTCACGCGGGGTTCTATCCCGATCACACGCTCTTTTTCGACATCCCTTTCGAAGAGTGCATCAGTCGGCTCTCGAAACGAGTCGACAAGCAAGATCGCATCGACCAAGAAGCGGTCGAATTCAAGCGGCGCGTTTGGTTCGGCTACCAGCGGCAATTCAACGATAACCAACATCGCATGGTCCGGATCAATGCGTTGGAGGATCTGTCGGATGTACAGCGGCAGATCCAAAACTGGGTGCATGAGGAGTTCGCTCCGAAGCATCGTCACTTGCAACATTATCCGAGATGATTCACTATTTGTTTCACACCCCTGATGGCGTCATGCTTTTGATCGTCATCTGTTCTGTCGTCGGTTTCTTTATCGGCCGTACTCATCGACGTTACAAGAAGAGTCTTAAACATCGGACTCCTCATCGTAAGCTCGATGGTTTTCATCCAGCGGACAAGAAGAAAGATTTCTAATTCGCTGGAAGATATTTGCGGTTTCCATCGTACTTTATACGCCTCCTCTCCATCATGCGAAGCAGTATAGGCCAATTGAACTTGATTGACACAGGCAGCAGTGAGCGTAAGTCCTAGGAGATAATCGTGAGTATCACATCGCAGGAGCAACTCGCTCAACGCCTCGCCAGCGAATTGGCTCCACTTCGTCAGCTGAAACAAAGCGAGGACATGGAAGACTTCTATCAAGCGGTCGACTGGGTTCGTGGCAATTGTGCCTTTACGTCTGAAGGCGATGTGGTCTTTCACGGCGGCACGCAAGAAAGCATCCCGGTTCGTTGTCCGAACCTCTCCAAACGCGATCCGTTGTATCGGCTGCTCAAGGCAGAGGCGGAGCGCAACAACACGCACCTCAACCCGGCAGTCACCACTGCCTAAGGAAAAGAAAGATGGCTGACAAGAAGAAATATCCCGGCTGGATTCTGGCAATTGACGCTGATTACTGCAAGCGCTTTTTCACTCAAGGCTTCAACGTCATGTCGCTGTCGCGCTTCATCGACGGCTTGCCGGCCAAGCGCATCGATCCGAAGACGAACCAGCCGATCCTCTACACCGACGATCTGGCGTCGCGCGTCTTGATGCGTGAGCGGCACCGGCTGGAGTTCGACAAGAACTACCTCCAGCCGCTGAACTACATGGTGCTCAAGCAGAGTCAACCGGTCGGGTTCGCCAATCGGGAAGGCGGCTTCTGTGCGGTCAAGCGCGAGGACTTCTTTTCGACGTACTACCGCAACAAGGGTGTCGGCGAAGACCGGCTGGCCGACAAGATGTCGGTCGGCTGGGGCGGTCACAGCGAACGCTTCAGCGGTGCGTTCAACGAAGTCGGTGCGTTGAATTACGTGGCGACGGCCGGCAGCAACATGATGACGGAACTGAACGAGGAATGCCGTCTCAGGGTGCCGGATACGCTCAGTCATGAGATCCCGTTCGAGAGCGTGCCGATCATCTTCAAGGGTTTCATCTGGGACATGTCGGACGACGTCGGTCAGCATCACCTCGCACTCGTCTGGGAAGTCGCGGTGCCCGAAGCGGTGGTGCTGGAATCGCGTGAAGACGAACACAAGCTTGGCCCGTGGTGCAACCGTGCTGAACTCATGGCTGACAAGAACAGCCGTGCTGACAAGTACGAGAACTGGTCGAAGATCGTGATCGATCAGATCTGTCTGGACGGTTGGGATCTGCTCGGCACCGACAAAGACTGGATCTCGAAGGCCAACGCAGAAGCCGCTTATCAGACAGCTGAAGCTGAACTGGTTGACCAACCCACGGGACAGTCGACCGAAGGCGGTAAGTGGTTTCTCGATCACGCAGGCGACCGGGAACTGATCGATTTCATTGGTCAGTTCAACGTGAAGGCTTTCGCGAGCGGCTGGAAACACCAACGGGTGCGCGGCGCGATGGCCAACATCCTGAACGACAAGGATCGGGACGAGATCATCAGACTGCCGATGTCGGCCTTCACGTTCGAAGCCAATGGTGCGCTCGCCATTGCAAGAGGTCCGGTGATCGCGCTGAACAGCGAAGAAGAACCGGCCATCGATTTGCCGAATAACGGTACGATGGTGCTTGGTCTCGACGAAGGTTCGCCGCAAGGTGATCAGACGGCAATCGGCGGCGAAATCGTCAGCCCGACGAACATGTACCTGCAAATCGATCCGGTGGCGCAGCTGGCCGACGAAATCGGTCCGAAGGCGTAATTCGGCAACGTGAGAGAGGGTGGCTTCGGCCACTCTCTTTTTATTCCCTCGATGCATCTAGTGTCACGTGCGCACAAAGGACAATCATGACAGAAAGAAAAGAGTTGGTGGAGCCGTCTGAATCGATTCCGCTGAAAGAACGGTTGGACATGGTTGGTGATTTCAACTATGGCGTACTCACGGCGCAAGTCAGCGATTACGTGAATGCAGCAAAGAAACAACCCGTGATGGAGTATCTGAACGGAATTCTCGGTGTTTCGGAATTCATCACCAGCAAGCTGGATGAACTCGGTATTCCGGACAAGAAGTCCGAGAAAGCCACGCCGTTCAATCAGCCGCTGGTGATGATGACGCCGGTTGATCGCGAAGAATTCCTCAACGTTCTGCGTGATCAAATCAAGAACGTGAAGATCATGCCGACATCATCGGATGGTGTTTTCGGCGGACAGTCTCACTCGAAACCCTATTACATCCAGGCAAAGGACTTCGATCAGTTCCTCATCTCCTCGATGGGCAGAAGTGATTGGCCGACACTGCTGCGATGGGATGATGGTCCGGAGCCTTCGGAAGAACTTTGGGCAATGATTCCGGTCGACGGGATTTACATCTTCGCGGCTCTGACATCGCTCAAGATCCATGTCTGTGTCTGGACCGAGGATGCAGAGCCGAGTATCAAGTCTTGGGAATGGGAAGAAGGACAGAGCCTTCCTGTTGATCGTCAAGAATTTCAAAAACGCATCGAACTGCTTTAAGGAACCGCAATGCAATTCATCGTCAGCAAGATCCGCATCCCGCTCGGCGACGAGCACATGGTCACCAGTGTCAAGAGCGGCAACCTGCTCGAAATGACGCGGCATGAACCGGGTGCCAATCCGACCGACTCAATCGCAGAGATCAAACTCATCAAGACCGATATCGAAGGGCAAGTCGTCGACGCGTTCAAAGCAACGACGCGCGAGATCGAACCGGCGACTTTCGGCATGGGGATGTACAACCGCCTCACCGAAATCGACAACGCATCTTACGATGTCGAAAACGTACCGGCAGGTTACGCAATCGGCATGATCTTCTGGTCGACGGAAACCGGCGACTACCAGCTGCGTCCGTCGATGATCGCACGCGGCAAAGACTGGCAAGCTATCATTGAAGTCACCCGTACGGTTTCCCAGTTGAAAGTCGAAGAAAGCGAAATCATCGACTGGGAGCGCATGTCGCGCGCTGATCGGATGGAGTTCGTGCTGCGCAAGTTCTCCGAGCTGCTCGACCAAGAGCCGCTCACGAAAGACGAAGCACTTCGTATTGCCACGCATCGCCACTACAAGGGCGGTCTGTATCGTGAACTCGGCAAGATTCGCAATGCCGATGACGGCGACGCCGCATCGCGCGTGCTCTACCTGCATCTGTTCCCGCACGAGAACAGTGCATGGCATCGTGACGCAGAAGAATTCCACGGCTTTCTCAATACCGGTACGCAGCGTTTTGCACCGATCGAAGATACGTTGCCGTTCATCCTGAATGACGACGGCTTGTCGACGGAAATCAAGGTCGTGCTGCGCCAACTCGATGACAAGCCCGAAACGGGTAAGGTCTTCTTCGGCGGCTCGGATGTCGACAAACATCTGACCGAACTGAACGAGCGCGCTCGCTCGGAACTGCTCATCGGTGAGTACGATCATCCGGAATACGATCAAGCCGATGAGCGCCGCTGGTATGCGTTGCAGAACGAGCGCGCGTGCTGCCGTTTCATGGGCTTCTCGGTGTCAGACGTCACGACGCTCAAGGGCAAACGTGTCAAGGCGCTGGTCGCGAAGGTGCAACCGTACGGCCCATTGGCCATGGACTTCATGCAAGCCATGCGTACTTCGATGGTTGGCTTCGGCATGCGCGCCATGTGCATGGACACGGTCGAAGATCTGGGCGATGGCAAGCTCGTCAACTATCGAACGGTCGATAAGATCATCACGTTCGACTTCGTGAAGAAGTAAAGTGACGTGCGGGGGATTCGTCCCCCGCCGGATGAGGAGGCTCTATGGGCTTAGATGTGTCGCTGTATAAGTGTCCTAACCTCAACTACGCGATGAAGATGGAGCAGGCGTATGAAGCGGCTTTGGATCAAGTCTACGAAGAGTGGAATGATTTCTGCAAGAATCATTCGCCGACACAGCAAGAAGAGGATGAATTCAACAAGAAACGAATGGCATTGAAGGACAAGTTCGAGATCGAGGGCTACAACCACAAGAGCCTCGAACGGATTCGGTTTGATTCGAGGACGGAACCGGAGCATCTCTTCAAGATCGGCTATATGCGCTCCAGCTACAACGGAGCAGGGATCAACTCGGTAGCGAATGTATTTGGTCTGCCTGATCTGTACACGATCTTCGAGATCGACAACGAAGATTACTTTCAGGAACACGATTGGGACGTCATTTACCAGAACGTGAAGGACGCACTGGAGAAGTGGCAAGCACATGCGAGTAGTCCGGCTGGTAAGTATTGGGTGCATACCTTCCGTCCGAGACTTAACAGTAGTAAACTCAGCACTACTGGCCAATTGATTCCGGAAGGCATCACCAGCGAACACGAAGCAATTGAGCGTCTGAACGAGAACTACCTGAAGAAGAAGGAAGAGATCGACAAAGACGAATGGCGCTTGTCGGGATGGACAAGCCATAAAGGCGAGTTTTATCCCAAGCCACTGAAAGTCGCTGCTATCGTCGCTGGTACTTGGAATCCTGAGCAGCCGCTTCATTTTCGCAATATGCCAGTAACGTATCTGGTGTGTGAGCGAGAAAACGAGGATACCATTCAGTGGTACGTCACAGCACTCCAGATCGTTCAAGAGATGGTTGAATGGATTCTGGAGCATCCGGATAAGGATCAGTTCTTCACAGGCTGGTCAGGTTAAGAAAGGAGAAAGCAATGTCGATCTGGTCGGAAAGTAGATTGAAGTGGGAAATCGAGAATGGTCCGTTCTCGTATTTCAAAAAGTTCAAGGAGGAGCACGAGTCTCGCCTTAAGGAAGCGAAGACTACTGAAGATACCGAAGCATTGGAGCTTGCCAAAGACGCCATCGTGTCGATACCGGCACGTTACGTTTGCTGGAACAGCGACAACAACATGCCGATGGAACTGGATGGTCGATTGGTCAACAGATACGGTGACGGCCAATTCGTTTTCCGGTGTGACTTTGCGTTGCCTACTCCGGCGACCAAGACATATGCAATGCTGTTCGGACTCGACGTCGTCTTCGTACCGTTCTTTGAGTCCGAATTCTGTCTTCTCGATGTTCGTTCCTTCAGAGGCATCTTCGAGTGGATGACATCCAATGTTCCGGAAAACGAGAAAAGCTCGCTACCGGAACAACTGGAGAAGGAACTGCGTGCGTACCAACGTTACCTTTCATTCGAGGGCTATGACACGGAGTAACACCATGGAAGAAGACGAGGTCAGAAGACCGACTCACGATCTGTTTTGTCGGCAGTGTATCGCAGACAGTCCCAACACGCATGTATCGTGGTTTCTGATGGCCTCATTCGCGTACTACTTCCTGAACGAGTCCCTCATTACCGATGCGTTGTACGATGAGATTTACCAGTGGCTGGAGAAGAACATCGAACAAATCGATCACGTCCACAAACATCTCATCGAAAAGGACATGTTCTCAATTGGCAGTGCGTACTACTTGAGAGAATATCCGAAGATCATTCAGGTATCGACGCACAACTTGCTTGATAACTTGCGCTTAACAGCAGCACCGCAACCGAGGGATTTATGGAAAAGGAAAACCTGCCCTACGCAGTAGTGCAGCGCTTGCGACTGGTTGACATCTTGCTCGACCAGCAGGGCTTTATCAATCGCGGAGTATTGATGGAATACTTCGGGATTTCGATGCCAGCCGCGAGCAACGATCTCGGACTGTACAAAGAGATCGCTCCGAACAACATGACGTACGACTTGTCGAATAAGGCGTACGTGAGAACCGAAACCTTTCAACGGGTCTGGAAATGAAATTCATCTTCAACGATCGCAATCGAGCGATTTGCGATGTGTTTAGCCACGCATTGCAAGGTACTCTGCCCAATCTCGAAGTACGGCATTGCAACTTCGAAGCCATTTCGAAGGACGATTACAAGATCCTTTTTACCCCCGGTAATTCGTACGGACAGATGACCGGGGGTTTCGATTTGGCAGTACGTAACGTCTGGCCGGCTGCTGAAGCCTATGTTCAAATGGCAATTAGCGAGTCCCGAAATGGGATGTTGGCGGTTGGTGATTACGTGATGGTTGGCTTGCATGCGGCTATGTCTTTGATTCCGCAAAAGCGCCTCATCTACACGCCGACCATGCGCATCCCGATGGTGATTGCCGGTACGGAAAACGTCTACTGGGCGTATCGCGCTGCCTTCCAAGCATTAGAAGGAGCGGCGCGCGGGATGATCTTCACTGATGAAGACGCTGTGCTCATCCCTGCTTTTGGGACGAGTGCCGGTCACATGGACCCGCTCAAAGCTGCGATGCAGTGCAGGCTGGCATACGAGCACGTCCATCGTCCGCCAGTCGAAGTAACGAGCCAGCAGATGTTTGCTGACCATCAAGCCATTGCTCAATGGATCTGATATGAAATTTGCCATTGCACTGGAGAAGGACGATCCAGCTAGGGCCGACATCATCACGCCCGTGTACGGCGTGACGATTCCCGATCTGCCCGGTTGCCACTCGTGGGGCGATACCGTCGAGCAGGCCCTCGAAAACTCGAAGGAAGCCATCTTCGAGCATGTGCAGATCCTGCATCAGTTCGACGAGCAGTTCAGCCTCAAGCAGCAACCCATCGCCAAGCACCGGCTCAATCCGGAATTTGCCAAGGCAGAGTGGCATGAGGTCGAAGTCGATCTGTCTCAATTCGGACGGTAACATGAAACAAGCTGACGTTTTGGACGCGCTGGGTAAGACAGTCGTTGTCAATTCCCGACGGGATCTTGGCATCGATCCTGACATGCGTCGCATCATCGGTCAGGAATGCGAAGTTGTTAAGCAGTGTAAGAGCGGCCTTGTGCAGATCAAGCACGGCAAAAGCTTTTACTCTGTTCCCCTTATCAATCTTGACTTGAAAATCACTGTAACGTTCGATGGTTGGAGTAAATGTGATTCGGGTATGGGGTGCGTAGAAACGGGCGTTTGCTATGCAATGGCGCATGGCGAACCGGATCAATGCGGCATGAAAAAGGAATAAACATGGAACAAAACTATCTGAATACGATACAAGACGTGCTGGATAACGGCACATGGCAGAAAAACGAACGCACGGGGGAATTGTGCTGTACCCTCGACGGCGCAATCACGCGCTTTGACATCAGTCAAGCGTTCACGTGTGCGGTCACGACGAAGAAGCTCGCGTGGAAGTCGATCACGGGTGAATTCTGCGGCTTCCTGCGTGGCGTAACGAGCGCTGCTGACTTCCGCTCATTCGGCTCGAAGGTGTGGGACCAGAACGCCAACGAGAACGCTCAGTGGCTCGCCAATGCCTTCCGTAAAGGCGAAGATGACCTGGGCGACGTGTATGGTGCGCAATGGCGCAGATGGCCGGCATATAAGTTCTTTGACTGTCATCCCTCGTCCGGCGTCATCAAGAAGATCGAAGCCGATGGTTGGGTGTATCGCGGCCAAGTTGGCGAAAACATGTCGCGTGATGCCGACGAATTCAAAACCGAAGGGTATCTGTGGTCGAAGGAAGTCGACCAACTCGGCGAGTGCATCAAGAAGTTGATCCTCAATCCGTCCGATCGCCGGATTCTCTTCCATGGCTGGAATCCGGCCAAGCTCGACGAGATCGCACTGCCGGCGTGTCACTTGCTGTACCAGTTCCTGCCGAACGTCACCAAGGGCGAACTGTCGCTCGCCATCTATATCCGCAGCTGGGACACCTTCCTTGGCGGCCCTTTCAACATCGCTGAAGGCGGCCTGCTGCTCGAACTCGTCTCGCGTCTGACGGGCTTTAAGCCCAAGCGTGTGACGATCTTCTCGGGCGACACCCACGTGTACGAAAATCATCTGCCCATGGTCGAGGAACAGCTGAGTCGTAGCCCGCTTGGTCCGCCGCAACTGGATATCAATGATCGTATTCCGTATTTCAACGCTACGCTCACTCGCTTCAAAGACGAGCATGGCGAAGAACTGCACGATCTTGATCCGTTGGAATTTGACAAACGGGCACGGGAACACGCAATCTCGGTTGCGATCGAATGGCTCGACAAAGTCGAACCGACGGACTTTACGCTGCCCGACTACATCCATCATCCGGAACTGAAAGCACCCATGGCGGTGTAGCTCTAAAAACTCATCGGCTGGAGCATTATGTGGAAGGCTGCAAAGTCTTCCACTCGTACGAAAGCAAAAAAGGAGACCGCGATGTCGGCTGCTTTGATGGGGGTTGTAGGTGAAACATTGGGGTTGATCCAAGAGAAACTTTTCCACGGACATTTCGACGCATCGGAGCGCGAAGAAATATACGGGGATGCGAGGGAGCTACTCTTCAACAACAAAATCCCGCCAGAGGAATCCAAGCTGCGCGCGAAGTCGCTCGATGAACTGGAATCGAGATATCCGGAACTCGTGTCCTATCTCATCTCCGGCAAGCTAACTTCGGTTCGTTGGTGCTAATCCAACAAGGGGGTTCCGAAAGGAACCCCTGATATGCTGTTAAGTGGTAGAACTTGGTATGTGTTTTTAATATGCCAAGGCATGGTTTGTAGCTGTATGTTCGAAGTGCAACCAAAGGAAAGACAAGAAATGGCAAACGACGCTAAGAAAGCCGCTCCGGCAAATAAAGAAACCGCAATGGGTTCGGCGCTGAAAGATGCACTGGCTAAGAGCGGGGGTCTGAAAACCGTACACACGAAACCGACTTCGAAGAAGAAAGAAAAGCCGTACAAACAAACCTACGAAGAAGGCACTGCACAAAGCGCAGAACAGACCAAAGCCGCATCTGCTGAACCGCAGAAGGTCAAGAAGGGTGAAGCACCGGATGCGAAGAAAGCCATCACGACGGTGGCTCGCAAGATCGCCAGGAAGGTGAGCACCAAGAAGCCCAACGCTCCGGGTGTTGCCAAACCGACCAACGCTCCGGCTCCCGAGAACAAGCCGGCTGAAAAGCCGTACTCGCCGTCGGTGGTCAAGGCGTACAAGGAGCAACTCACGCATGAGCTGAAAGCGCTCATCCGTAAGGCTGACGATGCGGGTCTGCTCATCCACATCCCGATCGTCAATGGTCGTCCGTTCGTAAAGTTCCACGACAAGGCCACCTACAAGCCCAAACAACCAGTCAAGCAAGAACAACAGCAAAAGACGGCATAAAGTCGACAGAGAGGAGTCTTCGGACTCCTCTCTATGACATCATTTTATCAACCACCAGCATGGTTTGAGGATAAGAAGCAATTACGGAGATTCTAAATGCTGGCACATGACGAACACATTAAGCAGTGGACGCAAGAGAAGTACCGAATTGCCTCTGTCGCGCTGGATGAGCCAGTGAGTCGGCCACCAGCCATGATGAAAGAAGGAGTCTATTACGATCTGATGGACTTCTGGATTGAACGCGCGCGTGTGCGGGCTTTGTTGTGGTCGCGTATGCGTGCGCAGAACTACGACGTCTACATGGCAAACCTGAAGATCGCAGAAAGCCTTGAGTATCGGCAAGGCGAACACGGTTTGCTCGATCGACTGGCGATGTCGCATTTCCAGCGAATCTGGTTCACCGAGAATAATCCCAACGACATGATGGAAAAAATGAGGGTGATTCAATGAAGCATTACGAAATCAAGCCATACATGAATTACGCACGCAATCTGCAAGAAGGCAGCGTGCGCGAGAACGATAAAGGCATGATTCGCACCATTCTTGAGCGCAAGGGTTGGCTCAAGCGCAAGCTCGGCCTGTGCGTCATGTATCCGACGCTCACGGTTTCGAACCGCTACCCGAACCACGTGTTCTACTACGGTTATGCTCGCACGTTTATGTCGCTGTGCAACAGCACCTCGGAAGAGTACATTCTGGGCGTGGCAGCGTACGACGAAGCGTCGGGACTCGTGTGGTTCTCGTACCCGAAAGCTCGACATCACAATCTGTTGCACCTGATGGCTGAATACGGTTATTCGGAAGCACAGGTTGCCAATGTCAAGCAAGGCTTTCTGACAACGAAGGGCCGTTACGTCGATCGTGAGCAAGCTTTGGCTATTGCCAAAACAGCGAATCAGTTGATCAAGAAGACTGATCCGCCTCACAAACTCTTCTCGGAAGACCTCTTCACTGGTGGATTGACGCTCGTGAAGTAACTCGGGTAATGGTGTGCACGTGACCTTTCTGAGAGAAAACGATGAGCACACCTCCGACCACCATCAACAACGAAACCCTTGACCAGATGTATCAGGACGCTTGTGCTGATACACGAGCAGTCTGGAAAGCCATTGACCAAGCACGGCGCAATGGCACACAAGTCTACGTCGAGATCCATCCGGATCGCGTAATCGTCCAAGGCTTGAAAGCGATGCAGCGCGTCTGGATTGACGCTCCCTCTGCGGTGGATTATTCGGGTTGGGTACCGTCCACCGTTCCGAGTGAAGGTGAAATCGACCCGGATAGCGGCGGTACACCGATGCAGGTGCATTTCGCTGAACCCAACCCCAACCAGCCTTCGTCTTAATTTTTTGTCGACTTGGAGTATCAGATGAGTGAAAGCCCCAACCTCAACAGTTCGGCTGTCCCCGCAGCACAGCGCGCCGGACTGCTCGATCCGAATGATCCGATGAAGTTCTCGGACAAAGCACTGCTCGACCCGCCGTCTTACGTGCGCAACTTCGCACATGCGGTCGCTGGCCATGAAGCACAAGTCATGCAAGAAGCGCAAGTGGCTACGGTATTCACCGACTCCAACCAAGTCTGGGACGTCGTGACGCAGCTGCTCAACCAAGCCGAAGCCGCTGGCTTCGAAGTCGACGTGTTCGAAGACGCCGGCCAGAAGCACTGTGTGCGTGTGGTGAAGTCTGGCGCAAAGCGTCTGGTGGTGCAGTCCTCCACTACCGGCCAGACGAACAAGCCCGCTAATCCGGCGTAATGATACCCGTACTCTCGAACTACGTGCAAACCCTCGTGCGTACGTAGCTTTTTGGAAGGGGACTTCGGTCCCCTTCTTTTTTTGTCGACAACCAGGAAAAGGAAAGAAATGAACGGTCAACCCCTTCGCTCGGCAGCAAAGGAAGCAATCGAAAAAGAACTTCAAAACCTGAAGCGTCAAGCCATGTTGGCTGGTTTTCGTATCGACGGTTTCCTGATCGATCCGGTCGAAGATGCCGTGGCTGAGGAATCGATGTTGGTTGACGCGCGTCAGATTCTGGAAGACACGTTTCGCGACAACGTCGAGATGGCAGACATGCTCGGCTACAACGTGCGCGTGGACCGCATCATCAACCCGTTGGATACGCACAAGCCGAAGATCGAAGTCGTGATCTGGGGTAAGCGTAACAGTGATGGCGGTTACGATGATTAAGATTCGGGATTTCCAGCGGCGTGTACTGGAATGGTTCGAAGCTTGCTTCAGCGCGCAGATGGCGAAAAAGAGAAAGCGTCGGCTTTACGCCTTCTTCGAGGAAGCCAACGAACTGATCCAATCCGGTGGCATGACGCGTGAAGAAGCGCATGCGATGGTTGACCATGTGTTCAACCGTGAACCGGGTGAATTCTCGCAAGAAGTCGCCGGAGTATTCACGACGCTGTGCATGGTGGCGAATTCCCACGACATCGATCTCGAAGACGCCGGCGAGAAGGAACTCGCTCGGATATGGGAAGCTATTCCCATCATTCAAGCCAAGCAGGCGCAGAAGCTGCGACCAAATGACGAGGGTGAAGATGGTTGAACTCATTCAAGCGGAATTGCAAGTCGATGGCCGTGAAGGCATGCGGTGTTACTGTGTGTCGCTTCGCTGGAGCAGCGGCGTCAGTCACTCCATGGTGATCTTCGAAAGTGAGTTTCCCAAAAAGGCGAAACAGATTCAAGACATCATGGATGCAACAAAAGACATGACGGTGTCGCAGAGGTTGAAGTACATCGGAGAACGAATCAATAACGCATAAGGGGTTCACATGTGCGAACCGAAATTGCTGTTTTGTGGTAGCCGTACCGCAATCGGGGACTGTGGTGTCGAGGAGATTCACATCGAGTGCCGTTTTGCAGACGGTCAGAAACGTGCAGCTGTCAAAGTCGATGGCGAGTTCCCCGAACTCGCAACGATGATCGCCAAGTTCCTGAACGGCACTACTGGTATCCCGAACGATACCGCTCGCCGTCTTTTCAATCAAATCGATACACGGAGCGATAATGACAACATTACCCGTTGAAAACTATTCCCCGGAACGCGGAATCATGGAAGGTTTCAAGAAGATGAACTACGCGGTGATCGATCACGACACCAAGCAGACTGCCTACCCGGCGTGGCAGTTCGTCGATCCGGCACCCGAAGTGCTGCCGGAGGTCATGAAGCTCTTCCTCGTCAATGAAGCTATTCACGGGAGAATGCACGGGTTTCTCGTGACGAGCGAAGACAGCCTGAACGAATTGGCTCCGGCTGAAGTCTTGGTCGGCAAGACCTTCCCCAAGAGCGAACCGCTGCATTCCTCGCAACTGCGCATCCTCAACCTGCCGCAGGAGGAACGCCTGCGTCGGGTGCTGGAAGCCGCCGAGGACTTCATCGCCGAAATCACCCAATAAGGAGAATGCCATGCGGGTAATCGGAAACGTGACTGCGTATTACTCGAAAGATGATTACCCCAGTCATCACTACCTCTGTAACTTCCGAGTGAAGAACGTAGACTTCACCTCGATGGAACAGATGATGATGTTCAGCAAGGCGATGCTCTTTGGTGACAAAGAGGCCGCTCACGAGATCATGTCCACGCAGAACTGTCAAGCGCAGAAGATGATTGGACGGCGTGTCAAAGGTCTTAGGGGCGGGAAGTGGGACGACGAAGACAGGAAACTCTGGGACGAGAAGTGTGACCAGATTGTCTTCATCGGTAATCGCGAGAAGTATCGCCAGAATCGTGTTCTCTTATCGTTGCTTTTGTTGACAGGTGACACGATTCTGGTTGAAGCGTCTGTACGCGATCCGATCTGGGGCTGTGGCTTGGATGAGCGAGACGATCGCATCGCTGATCCGAAGAATTGGACCGGTCAGAATAGACACGGTCAGGTTCAGATGCGGGTAAGGCAATACTTCAAGGAACATCCGGAGGCAAAGAAGTCGGCCGATAATGCTGTGCTCTTTAACTTCGATAAGGACTAGAAGTGGAACCTTGCAGCTGCGGTTTTGTGAACTATCCGGGGGCTTGCTACTGTGGTAAGTGTGGCAGACCTTTTGTGGAAAAGCCTCAACGGTTTTACTGTCGGCAATGCGCGTGTGAGCGTAAGCAGAAGGTCTGTCAGAAGTGCGGCGGTGAGTGCTTCACGCCTACGCATGACTGGGAAGAACCGAGGTTGCCTGACATCGACAAGATTCGCGCGCTTGCCAAAGAGATCGGCTACGCTATTGGCGTTCATGGCACGCTTGAGCGAGACTTGGATGTGATTGCGGCTCCGTGGACCGAAGAAGCACTCAAGTACAACTGGCGAGAAGTGATGGACTACATCGCCAAGGGAATGAACGGTCGGGTAGTAGAGACTAGCTGGAAGCCTTTTGGCAGACGAGCGTGCACGATTCTCGTCGACGGCTGGTACAAGGACATCGACTTGTCGGTGTGCCCGATTCTTATTCAGAAAGGAATAGAAGAAGATGAAACATCTGGTGGTGTATCACAATAGCTGCATGGACGGCTTCGTGTCAGCATGGATTGTTTATCATTCGCTGATTCGTCGGGGAGTTGTGGAGGACGACATCGATTTCCTCGGTTCGGATTATAACGATCCGATTCCGGACATGACGGGTAAGAACGTCTACATCGTCGACTTCTCGTGGTACGACGTCGAAGGGCTGCTTAAGGAAGTCGCGAAAGCCATCGAAGTGAAGATGCTCGACCACCACAAGGAAACGTACAAGGTCTGGAAGGATGTGGTACTTCCGGGCAACATGACGTACGTGTTCGAGTTGCCGAAGTCAGGCGTGGGAGTGGTGTGGGATTATTTCCATCCGATCATCAAGCCTGTAATGCCGCCGCTTCTGGCACACATTCAGGATCGTGATCTGTGGAAATTCAACATCCAAGGATCGCGTCAGGTGCATGCTTTCTTGAAGTCCAAAGGCTTCTTGCTGCGTGAACCGAATCGTGAGCTTTTTTTGAACAAGCTCAAAGAGTTTGGTGCGCAATACGCTTGGCTTTCTGCTGATGCGCTGAAACCGATTTACACAATCGGTGAGTCCATCATGCAGGCAGAGCTTGTGCTGATCGAGTCGATTCTGGAGCGCAACATGGCCATGGCAGAGTTCACCTGCTATGGTCTGAAAGACGACGATTCGGGCGACATGGAGCCCAAGCAACGCTACGCCATCCCGGTGGCGGAAATGCCGTATGAACTCGCCTCCGAAGCGGGTAACCTCATGGCGCACAACGCGCCCTTCTCGATCACCTACGAGACGGAATGGGCACTGGGTAAGCGCAAGTTCTCGATTCGTAGTCGTAAAGGCTACGGAGTCGATGTCGGTGAGATTGCCAGAGCCATGGGCGGTGGCGGGCATGAAAACTCGGCTGGCTGGTACGGTTCGATCTGGCTGGACTTTCCGTTCCGTATTACCCGCAAGTGAGCACGAGGAGGCTTCGGCCTCCTCTTTATGCCGTCAAGAGCTTGGCCATTTTATGACCAATTTAACCGGGACTCACCATGACCAGTATTACTGATCAGACCGCTTTGATGGTCGCAGCCATCGAGGGGTTTAAGACTGTTCTGCCCGGTGCGCTTGCGGCTAAGGCTCAAGAAGCAGAACAAGCAGATGCGACCAATGAACTGCAAGGTCAAGACTTTCCGACCCTTTCCACCAGCCTGGATGCAGACCTCACCTCGCACGTCAATAACCACAACAACCCGCACGGGGATACGGCTGATGCAGTCGGCACATATCGCACGACCGACGTCGATACGAAAGTAAAGGGGATTATCCCCAGTGCGAGCTTGCCGCTGTCGCGCTACGGCTCGCTCAGCTATTTGCCGCCCGGTGTGTCAGGTTCATTCGAAGGCGCGACGATGAATTTCGAATCGCGTCGTTACCCCGGTATTCTGGAAAACGACGGTACGTTCGTCTTTTTGCGCAACGGCACCACTGGTTCGGTCATGGGCGTGTATTACGCTTACGTGAAAAACGCATCGACCGGTACACTGGCAACTCCGACTCGTACCAACGCGCGATACCAGCCAGCGTACTTTCCGGCTAACACGACAGCGCGATATGTTTTCAAGTCAGATGGCAACTGTATTCTGGGTCGTTTGCAAACTTCCGCAGGCGTGCTGAGTGATTACTTCATCTCGCTGACCAGCGGTACGTTTGATGCCACCAAGCATGTCGGTGCAATCATTCCGGCTGCAAGTTTTCCGGCGCTGGCGAGTGGCTCGGTCAACATCGAAGCGTTCGTCGGAAACAGTAATCTGTATCTCGTAGTCACTGCTGATCCGACCAACAACGCCAATCCGGTGGATTTCCAGCTGTGGTCGATTCCGTTGTCTAGCATTCAGACAGCCAATGGCGGGAATGTTTCGCCCACACAAATCACGGGTTGGACGACAACGGGTTTTGGTGGAACTTTCTCCGCTACGACAAATATCCGAGTGGCGAATAAGTTCGCATCGTCGACAGCTTTTGATCTGCCGATTGTTGTCTACGATACGACCACGTCTGCTGGTTTCGATTTGTTCGTGGATAACGATAACGACGTCAACACAGATTCGGCTCAAGACCCGTCTACGGGAAATATCCGAATCCGTGTAACGGGGTCTTCGTTTAGCAACACGTACAGCTCGGGCAACACGCGCGTAGTTCCGATTGCTTTCTGGATCAATGTCAATCCGTCGGCTAAGACGGCAACATTGGAAGGTCCTGCAACCACACCGGGTGCTGTGACGTATAGCGGCACCACTCAGGCGTATGAATTCAGCGGCGGAATGTTCCCCGGCACTGCAACTGGTTATCTCCCTGGTAATTATCAAGGAGGCGGTCCTACCTGGGTGTGGGCACCAAGTGGTTATTGGTTCGGTATCCGGGATTCCGATCCGCCTGATTATGGCGCGAATGTTTATCGCGCTACGACCAATGCACTGTACGCGAATCGTTACGCAGCGTTGGCACCTTCGGCTGGTGTGAATTCCAATACGAACTCGGGCTTTACGCCGATGTACGGTTCGGCATTGGGTGGTCGGATGCTGGGGACATGGCCTCTGCCAGGCGGGTACATGATGGCAGCCAGTTATGGCCCGAAGCAAGACGGGACGTATGAGTGGGGGCCGGTCCTCATTCAACCGGGTGCTTCGGGATATACGTACCAATCGCAATACAACGGTACGCTGTCGGGCTTTGCACCATCGATCCTGCGCACTCGTGTGACAGACATGGGACTGAGCATCGATACTTTTACGGCATTGGTGTCTGAGATCTCGGCAGCTGGTGCAGTGACGACGAGTGGTGGTCGCTTCTTAGATGGTTATAACACCGTGGGTCCGGTGTCGGTCACAGTGTCAGGGAACGTTCTGCAATCCTCCGGTGCAGTTGTGATGCCGACCTCGGTACCCGCTAACTTGAAGGCCGCTGCATGGTCTTTGCTTGGCGTCGCTACTCCTCCCGCGTCGAACATCGAGATTATCATCCCGCAGAACACGGCGATTCCTCCCTTCGGTTTGTTGACTTGGACGGACTCAAGCAAGAGACTTTGGGTGTGCTTGCTGGAACTCTCGATCACGAGCGGTTCGCGTACTGGTACGATCAACTCGATGAGTATCATATCGAACTCGTCTGCTCAGCAGACCAACACGGGTACGACCATTCAGCCTGTGAATGCATCGATCCTCTACACGGGGGGTTCCTGCTGTATTTACGAAGGCAGTGATGCGTACTTCGTCGGGTTCCTTTCGAAGGTATACCTCATCATTCCGGGTACGGGTGCTACGCACAACATCCGTTTCGCTATTCCGAAATCGACTAATCGTCCTGACTGGTCGACACGGAATGTCCAAGTTCAAGGTGGCTCGTATAGCACCTCACACTACACGGGCTACCCAGGATTGGGGTTTGGTGAAACGGATCAGAATCCGACCAGTTCGGATAACTACACCAAAATCATCCTGAGGGCAAAGTGCACGACGCTCGCGCAGTACAACGCGTGGTCAACGATCGGGACGACGGTGTTGACTTCGCAGGATGTGGCGCAAGGTTGGCTCGTTTATTTCACTGACATCACGCCGGTGATCTTGAATGGCCAGTACTTGCAAATCCAACCTGCAACGTTCAATCTGACCAGCACCAAGACCAATCCCGCCAACAGCACGTTCTACGTGTATGTGACGGTGAATAACGGCGTGGCGTCGTACGTAATTAGCGCAACCGCTCAGGCAGAAACCGCGAACAATATGTTTATCGGGACAATTGTCACAGGCGCAACGTCGATCACGTCGATCAACATGCAGAAGGTCAGTCGCATTGATAAGTATCGTCTGTCGACGACCTCCCAAGGTTCAGCTATCTCCGTGAGTTCGGGCACACCGAATGCGGCGGGTCATCTGAACTGGACTTGATTCTTTTTCTGACAAGGTGGTTTATGTCATCGATTTCTGATGCAGTCAGTGCGCTGAACACCTCGCTCAATGCGATGGTTCCCGCGCTGGCCAATGCAGTGAACCGCAAAGTCGCACAGGCGGCCTTAGCTGACAATGCCTTGGCATTGAATGGTCAAAGCGCCACCCAGATGATCTCGACTGCGGCGGCTCACACCGACGCTCACGCAGCGCTCACGAACAACCCTCACCAAGTCACGTACGATGAAGTGGGGGCCTATTCGAAAGCATCGATCGATTCGTTGATCGCGTCTTTGATTCCGTCTGGTATCTTGCCGCTCAGCACGTTCGGCAAGGTCGACGGTTCTGCCATTCCGGTGTCGGTTACGGTCAACGGCAACACGTGCAGTGTGTCGTTCTCAGCGAACATCCCCGCCATCATGGCAGGGCAGGCGTTCTCGCTCCCGGCACAGGTGCTGAACTACCCGTCGCCGAATGTGACGATGCTCATCTACCTGCAACTGATAGGGGGTGTGCCGTCGTACATGTATTCGACTGTGGCTCAGCCGGAAACCTCGACCATGATGTATCTGGGTACGGTGACAACCAATGGTTCGGGTCAAGTGGTGCAAAACACCATCGGGCACGTGGTGCGTATCGACAATTACCGGATCTCCACGCTTTCCGCAGGTGGTGCGATTCCGGTCTCGGGGGGAACTCCCGATCAGACAGGGCAACACCTGCTCTGGCAATAACAGGGAGGAATAATGACAGCGATCTCAGATCAAGCCGCATTGTTAGTGCAAGCAATTGACGGGTTGGGGCCGGCCATTAAAAACCGACCCATCAACCAACCTGCCATGAAGATTGAGCTAGGTAATAGCGCTCAAGCCAATGGCGGAAGAGGTATCGATAAGGGTTCGTATTTTCAAGTCGATATGTCGATTGGTCAGACACTGCTTAACGGTTTGACAGCAACAAACAACGCCGACGGAACGGTGACGTTGCCGGCTGGACATTACGAGGTAACAGGCACGATTAAAATCGTGGCAAATCCGGCTGGTCAATTTGATCTGCCGCCTCAGTTGACGCTGGCTACCGGGAATTCACCTTACTCGTTCCCTGGTGTCTATCAGACGGACGTTCAGTATCTCCCGCAAGCTAAAATCAGTTCGACGACGTCGGGTTCCAGTTTTGGGACCATGGCAATCTCCGGCATCATTGATTTGGCGGCGACTGACAGTCTCTGGTTGAGATTTTCGAAGATCGCAGACGCAGGAAATGCAGCGAATTTCCTTTCACTCCAAGGCTATCTGAATTACATCAAGCTCTGATTTGCTGGTTCTAAAAAACTACTGACACAGAGCATGCTGTAGTGAGGTAAGAGCCCGTGAGACAGAGGAACACACGACGCTTTCAGCCCTCCCTTCGGGGAGGGCTTTTTATTCCCTAATAACGAGAAGCACCATGCATGTACCTGATTACGTCATTCTGGATCTCAGTCAATCTTTGCCCCAAATGACTGAGGCTTTGCATCGTTCTTACGAACATCTGCCGGACATCTCTTCCGGTATGGTGGAAGAAGAAATCGAAGATTCACTGCTGAAGATCTTCCAGTGTCTGGAGCAGCGCGACATGGCCGGGGAAGCACTCAAGGATCTGTGCGTATCGCAATGCCAGCACGACCTCGAATTCGATCAAGGACAATACTGCTTTGCAGAGAGGATGCACGCGGTTGGCACAGAGGCATTGCTCCAGTTTCATCAACTGGGGATGTACTACGGAGGAGAATTCCTTCCATTCTTTTACAAAGAAAGGCTAGGCGGCCATGCAATCATTTTACAGCGTGTGGGGCACAGGGGCGAAGACGATCTCTGAGCGCAGCTTCTACGACACCTTACCCGAGAAGGTGATCGTTGAACTACCGCTTCAAGTCCTCATGGAGATGGAAGGGTTTGTTGCGCGCTGCTGCAACAGTTATGGCTTCATGATTGAGGATTTGGTTGACGAAGCACTCGTGTGTACGAGTCGCAAAGAGTCGGCCGAGGATGAACTGGAGGCGTGGATTGATGATGTCGGTTTCGGGATGACCGAGGCTTACGGGGATGCGATTCCTCACATCGACTACATGAACTCCATCGGTAAGCTTTTCACTCATGTGAAAGACACAATGGGGTTGCTCTACACGCCCAGTGGGAATCACTACTACGAATTCTTGGAGTGGCTTGATCCCAAGTGCAAAACAACCGTTGTTTTGGCTAAACGCCGGTATGTGGAATAAACCGATTCTAAAACGTTTCGGTTATATATAACTTTCCCGAGCTGGTAACCCAGTCAGCTTGATTCATGCTTTTGGTTCATTGATTAGGTATCGGGGGCCTAATCTCTTATTGACCATCTCCGACAATCAAACCAATGAAAAAGGAATAGAAGAACCATGAAGAAGCAAGTTATTATTTCCACTGTTCTCCTTAGCTTGATTTCCGGTACGGCTTTTGCCAATTGCGGAAACGGGAACAACAACGGCAACGGCAACGGTTGTAATGGTGCTGGCACGCCGGGTCCGGTGGGACCACAAGGGCCGCAAGGTCCGCAAGGCATCCAAGGCGTCCCCGGTAAGGACGGCAAGGATGGTGCATCTGTGACGGGCGTCAACATCTCCGGTACCACGGTGACGACGACGCTCTCCAATGGCTCGACGGTGAACGGCACGGTTTCCGGGCTCGCCACCACGCAAGACCTGAACAAGGTCGATGCTAAAGCCACCGCAGCACTGGGTCTGGGTTCCAGTGCACTGGCAGCTGCACAAGACGCTGATCGTGATGCAGACCGCGCGCAGGCTACCGCCAACACCGCGCTGTCGAATTCGAAGACGGCTCTGTCGCAATCGTCGACCGCACTGAGCAATTCGCAGACGGCCATCAACACGGCCAATGACGCGAAGAACATCGCTCAAGGCGCAGACGCGAAGTCCAACACGGCAATCGGCATCGCCACCGGTGCAGCTATCACCGCAACGGGAGCAGCCATTGTCGCAGGTCACGCCGACAACGTCGCGGGCCAAGCGCTCTCGGCGGCCAAGGATGCGGACCGCGATGCGGATCGCGCCCAGGCAACGGCGAACGCAGCAGGAGCAGCTGCCGCGCACGCGCAAGGCACAGCAGACGTCGCGCTGGCCGTGGGTGGTGCAGCACTGGCCCAATCGGCCGCCAACTCGCAAGCGATCAAGAACGAAGCCGCTGCTCGCGCAGCTGGCGACGCCGCGACGCTTTCCTCGGCCAAGTCGTACGCCGATGCGGGTGACGCAGCTACGCTCAAGGCTGCGAATCAACACGCCGATCAAGCAGCAACGGCAGCGTACGTGGGTGCGGTGGCAACATCGGCCGCTTACACGGACGCAGTCGCTGGCAAGACGCTGAATTCGGCGAAGTCCTACACGGACAAGCAAGTCGGTGCCGAGTCCACTCGTGCCCAGAACGCTGAAAGCCAGCTGCAAGCGAACATCAACTCGGAATCGAATCGCGCTCAAACGGCTGAAGCCGGCTTGAACACGAAGATCGACAACGAGACGACGCGCGCCCAAGCTGCGGAAAGCACCCTGAGCACGGCCATCACCACCGAATCGTCGCGTGCACGAGCGGCGGAATCGACGCTGAACACCAAGATCAGCAACGAAACCACCCGCGCAACCACCGCTGAAGCTGGCCTGCAAAACCAGATCAACGGCAACACGCAGTCGATCAACAACCTGAACAACTGGGCCAACAACGTCGACAAGGGCGTGGTCGGTGCAGGCGCACAGGTGTCGAGCAACAACTCGGTGGCGCTCGGCGCGAACTCGGTCGCAGATCGCGACAACACGGTGTCGGTCGGCTCAGCCGGCCACGAACGCCAAATCACCAACGTAGCGGCTGGTACGGCCAACACGGACGCGGTGAACGTCGCGCAATTGAAGTCAATGGGTCAGCAGTCGTATGCAGCTTCGGCGGCTTACACCGATCAGCGCATCAACGGCGTGCAACAACAGCTGAACGACTTCCAGAAGGACACCTACGGCGGCCTCGCTTCGGTACTGGCCATCGCGGGTCTGCCGCAACCGACGCAACCGGGCAAGTCGATGATCTCCGCCGGCGTGTCGAACTACCATGGTCAGCAAGGTTTCGCCGTCGGTGTCTCGCACATCACTGGCGACAATCGCTTCGTGCTGAAGATGGGTGTGTCGACCAGCACGCGTGGTGAAGTCGCTGCACAAGCTTCGGGCGGCTGGCAGTTCTAAGGTGTTGCAGTAAAGGTGGTGTAGAGCGAGGGGAGCATTCCTTACTCTACACCACTGGCTTCTCTTTTTTCACCATGATATTCGAAGGAACAATAATGAAAGCAATTAGCACGAAAGGACTCATCCTGCGCATGGCCCTTGCCTTCGCAGTCGTAGTGGTAGTGTTGCAAGCTTACCCGGCACATGCCGGTGAGTTCAGCTATCCGGGACAGAATCTCGGCAAGATTTTCCAGCAGGGCGATATTGCTGCCCAACAGAACAAACACCTCATGCCGAACCCCATCGCGCCCATTGGTCGGGTTCGTTATCACGAGCAGCATCAAAACCTTTCTCAGCAACCGAACGCCGATCTGATCGAGCAGAACAAACCGAAGGAGTAAGTATCATGAGCGATACGTTTAGCCCGTTTGCACCGTCGCTGACGGATGAAGAGAAGATTGCACGTGGTCGGGAAATCTTCGAAGACATCATCAAGAACGTCCCCAGTAAGAAGGAAACGATCCCGATCCTTGCGTGGGTGATCGTTGCAACGTCGGGTGAGTTGCCGATGATGTTCTTCAAGGAAGATAAGACATGGTCGGGCGATGTCAAAGACGCCAAGCAGAGCACGATCGATGAATGCGTGGTGAACTACACCCAGATCACGCAAGAACAGAATTACCCGTCGATTTATCAAGGTGCAGAAACCAAAATCGACATCCGGCCTCTGATTGTGGGTCCGGGCGGCATGGTTAAGCTGTAAGGTGAGGGAGGGGACTTTCCCCTCCCTTATTTTTTTCCACAAAACTAAATAAGAGTACGGGGTTGTTAATGGAGTCCACTGTGAGAAAAATTCATTTTACCATCATGGCAGTGTGCGCTGTTATCATGATCGGGTTCTTTGCATTATCGGCTCGTGCAGCCACTCAAACGGCCGTAGGAGCCGCTGCTGAGAGCAAGATGATGCAATGCACCTACGTGGGCGATTTCGGTGCTGTAGCGGCTGATGTTCGCAAGACGAGTTCGAACTACCACATCTATCAGGTGAAAGTGGACTCGATGGTGCAGTCACTGCGCGGCCAGTACAAGAACGCTTGGGACATGGCAGATCAAACCGGTCGATATGTATTTCTTAACGGCCATGTAGATCCTCTGACTGCGAAGGAAGTCCTCTACGACGAATGCATGCATCACCCGGAACGCTTCCGAGTGGTGTATTAAGGAGAACAAGAATGAATGAACGACAAATAGCAGGACATATCGCTTGGACACGAACCGTGAAAGGCGACATTCGTTTCATGGTCATGGACTTCAACAAAATCTTTCCTGACTGTGTGTCGTGGACGGATCAAGTTGGGGAAGCAACTGTCTTCCAGGATACGGTGCAGCCTAACGCATACTTCGAGCAGTTGCGCTACGGCCCGACTCGGCGCTTTATGGGCAAGATCTTTCCGCCGATTGCCGTGGCTGTGGCGTTGGATCTGGACAGTGAAGTGGGCGAATTCGAAGGCTGGTTCGGCGTAAGTCCTTTTTACTTCGAACCCAGCATGCGTGACGCGCAGCGCTTTACCGTTCAGACAAAGATCGATCCTGATCCGCAGCACAACACCAGCAACGAATCAGCGATTCGAACTATTCCGGAGTTCGTCGAGTACATTGTCGAACACGCGAAGAAAGTTGGGGAAGGAAACTATCTGGTCATCACGCGCGCTGACCTGATTCGGGATTTCAACCCGCGAACTCAATCTGGCGATGCGCGCCGCATCATTGAAGCACTTCGAAGCCATCCGCAGGTTAAGGTGCGCGAAGCTTCGCTCAGTGTTGCGGGTGTGCGCATCGAAATCGAATACCAAGGAACCTGACATGCATCTTCAACTCATCGTCGCTCACGTCGAAGGTCTCGAAGGCGATAAGAGCCAACACCACTACTACTCCGTCCAAGGCTACGATACCTTCTGGACAACCAAGATCACGGAAGCGCGTTTCTTCAACGGTGAAGACCCGGCTGAAGCGTACGGCGTGTTCGACGGGCTGAAGCGTCAAGCAGAAGTCCACCTCGGTAAGGATCTGAAGTCGGGTGAACCGATCCTCGATCCGAGAACCAAGCAACCGATTCACCGCATCAATCTGCCGCTGCATTTCTTCAACCTCGCCAAGCTTTCACTGATAAAGGACCACACGTATCGGCCGGATGCGAAAGTGTCGGTCTACATCGTCGATGCGAAGTTCGACTTGGAGCCGGCAGGCGACTTCATCTCGTTCAAAATCCAACACCCCCAACTCCCCAAGGAGGATTGATGGCGTTCTACATTGCTGCCAAATCTCGCGGTCAGAAGGACTTGTTTCTGAATGAACTCAAAACAGGGTGGACGGACAATCCTGCTGAAGCTTACCGCACGGTAAGCTGGGACGATGTAGAACTCAAATACAAAGACCTCATGTCCCAAGTCGAGCGTCACGAGAACTTCGGCTGGATTGCTCCTGAAATCATCAAGGCAGCTTTCCCGACCAAGAGCGGTACGTTGTGCATCGTGGAAGAAGTGATGGTATCGCTCACCAAGCGTGGTGTGGTGCTGAAGTAACGCATTCGTTGTACTGGCCTTTGGGGGACTTCGGTCCCCCTTTTTTCCGTTTGGCTTACTTTTTTTGTCTCCATGGTGCTTGCTATGCAAAATCCCGTCCACCACTGGAGAACTACAAGTGATCAACGCAACGCTCGAAGAAATCATCCCGACCGACAACATCATCCCCATCGTTCGTGAAGAGAACAAACACTGCTTCTGCGAACATACGGAAGAGCAGCTGGTCCGTATCGGCAACGAGCAGACTTCCGAGATCGTCAAGACGAACTATCTGAAACCCGGCAGGTACGATATCCTCGGCCTGGGTATCACGAAGCCGCTGCTCGAATGCGGCCTCCTGGACATGACCGACGGAATCGATCCGAATATCAGCCTCGACACCGTTGTGCTCACGTATCTGTACAACGGCGTGCAAGTCCCGATCGTTCACCGGCTGCGTCGCCTGAACGAACAGAACGAACTCGAACTCGCGCCGTTGACGACGTTCAACTTCTCGCCGCAGGGCAATTATCGCGAGGTGAGAATCGACAGCTACTTCACGATCCCGTTCGTTTTCAACGACAAGGAAGTCTCGGTCGACCTGCACGTGGTCGGCGATGTCAACCTCGAACTCGGTCACGCGACCGTCGTTGGTCGGATTTCCCAGACCGAGAAGACGCCGGACGAACTGCGTGATTTCGAGTTCGTCGGCTTCAGCCTCGATGCGAAGCGCACGAACCTCAATCGTCGTCCGGCATAAAGCCATAGAGGGAGTTCCACTGTAAAAGCAGTGGACTCTCTCCTCTTATGCCGTAACTGCGATGAAGAAGATTTTGATCACATATTACATCCTGAGTTCAAGCGGAACTCCCTTAACTGGAGAAAAATGGAATGAAGAAACCTTGCAAGTTGGCTATCCTGAAACGTAGCATCGCAAAGCCTGACTTTGTGACGCAAGACTGTCAGCCTTCATACTGGGGCGGCCTTGTCGATGGGAAACCCAACTGGGTGTTTTTCGAATCGAACGCACTACTGCTCAACAGGCGCGACGCGACGAAGGATCTGCTGGAAAATCCTCAGTTCGTCGAAGCCAACCAGATCAGTTGGTGCGAGGCACTTCACGAGACGCATTTCGAACTCGTGGAACTCATCGAGAAGACGAAGTCGTTTGGCTGGACAATCTGTCAACTCGAACAGAACAGCAAGAAGAGGTACTACTTGTCTGCGATCAATCTGATGGAGTTGTCTGACAATCGCTACAAATTTGTCGAGCATCCGAGCTTCACCATCATTCTCGATGAAGAACAAAAGAACGATGTCATGACTGAACTCGCAAAGATTTATCCTGACATCCAGTTCAAAGCAATCGAACTCTTTACCGAATAAGCTGACATTACAAAAGGTAAAGACATGGAAAAGAAACAAGCATGGCGCGTAAGCGCTTTGGTGGATATTGGATATGTAGTCGGAGACACGGGACGACAGCATGTGGCGAATCACTTTCAGATGGATCGTAAGATCGTTCTGAATGCTTCGCTGGGTACTGTTGTGTCGCCTGAAGTAATCGAAGCAGCCAAGCGGGCTATTCAAAACCGCAGCTTCGATTCTTTATCCAACAGTGACGAAAATTACGGGGTTGTGGGTCTGAAGCGTTGGGACCCACGTGTTTTGACAATCAGTTGTGTTGCAGTGTTTAAGGACGCTGGAGAAGAAGAATGAACATGTTGGCTTTTGTGCTACGGGCAAAGATGGTGACCAAGACCGGGGTGTCATTGATTACGTATCTGGACATCGATCCGGATACGAATGACGTGTTTCTCGTTGATAGCGTACAGCGAGCGGCACGGCTGACATTGGAGGGCGCGAACCGTTGGTTCAACGACCTCATGAAGGAATCCCGTCGCAAAGACGGCGAAGAGATTCCCACGCTGTGTGCGGTAAAGATGGCGCTGCTCGAATTCACGGATTCACGTGAGTTGGAGATTCAGCCGATCGAGTATCTGCTCTCCAGCGGCAAGCTGATGCGCTGGGATGCACCGGTGACGCGTAACCTGAAGACCCTGTCGTGGCCGAAGGAGAACGCAGATGTCAACCACAGATAAGCCAAAGAGGCGCTACGTCAAAGCGAAAAAGCCCGACGTTGTTGCGCCTTCGGCTTGGGCTAGGGTGTTGGAAGCCCGTAAGTACGGCAAACTCCTCCAAGACTTCATGCTGGCATGGATTGCAGAATGTCGGGTCTTGGACGAGTACCACGAGATGATGCATTCGTTGTACGGAGAGAATTACAAGTACAAGTATTTCGAACCAACGAACATCGTCGTGGAAGCCGCAGATCAATTCGAAACAACTGGAGAGCCTCATGGCTGAGAAGAATTACTACTTGCGTCAAGGTGAACTCGGAGCCGTCATGGGTCCGAAGACGATGGTCGATGAACGCAGTCCGGCATGGAAGCGTCTGTTTTCCATCAAAGTCGAGCGGCCCTATGTCGGTAGCCCGACTGTCGTCTTCAACTTCCGCTCGATTCAGAACGCCAGCCTTTTCACTGCGTTCGTTGAGACGGGTCACCCGTTGGTCGAGCGTATTGCACAAAACCCGGAATCGACTCCGGAAGAAGCTATCATGCTCTTCTGGAACAATCTGGTAAATGAAGTACCGACACTACCGGAAGAACCGGCGGGGGATCGCATCTTCAAGCTTCCGCTGGTAGACGGGACATGGGTGCTGCTTGACCTGACGAGCGTGCAGCGCGGCGTGCGTAATCCGGAGAACGTCCTCTTTTACTGGTCGGTGGACGGCGAAAGCACGGCGCAAACTCGTGCTGAAGCGCACGCTGTCTTTGGTCAAACGAATCCCGCTGCTATCAGCGAGAACAGCAAACAGATCAAGGACGTGATCGATGCATTCTTGGCATCCGAGCACTTTCCCAAGGGCAAGGTGATTTCGCCGGTGGTGGCGCATGTGGAAGATTCTGACGATGGCTCCAAGCTCATCGCGTACTTCCCGAGCGCACCCAAGGAGGAGTACGAAGTGGAGATCACCTCTCCCACGGGCGAGAAGTTCAAGGGTGTTCTCATCATCGATCCGTCGATGGTACCGTAAGGAGAGGCGTTGTGGGCTACTGCATTCCGACTGCTTACCCGCCGCACGGCGGCAAGCGCAATCAAGAGTTCCTCAATGCGATCGCAGCAAAAGTCTTCGCTGATCTGCAAGGACGGAACTTGCCCCGGCTTTCTGCGACTCTCATCAACAAGTGGACGTACACAGATCTGCCTTGTCCGTCCATTTCAACGGAAAACCCGGAGCTAAACGCAGTTTTTATCGACCACAATGATGTTACGGATACGGTGTTCATGATGTTCCGTAGGTCGATCGATGCGCCGTCTCTCTCGTATCAAGGGTTCTTTCCATTCGGTACGGACATCAACGACATCCCGTTGATTTCCCTCTACTGCGGTCTGTACCTGACGCTGGAGTGGGATCGGACGTATCGTCAGGAGTGGTCGATGCGGGCGATTCTGGATAAGTATCCGGATGTGAATGTCGAAGACTGTTGCACCAGTCGTGACTTTCAGCGCTTCGGCTTTGAAGTGTTGGGCTACGATCCCGAGGTCTTCCAACCTCCCTTTAACATCTTCACGCAGGATGATTACTAACGACCTGTACGAAAGTATCAGGGAGATCATCAAGGATTGCAAGACCCCGATGATTCTCCCGACTGGCTTTACTAGGGAGGCGGATGGAGTGTGGCAGCTTTCTCCGCCTACTGAAGTTGAGCGCACGACGCTGGTGATTAAGATGCTGAAAAAGCGTCCGATTACAAGCGGTACGTGTTTTGTGATCAACTTCGAAACCATGGAACTTAAAATTCAGGAGAGCAGTAATGATTGACAAGAATATCGAATATCCGATGGTCGGTGTGGGCAAGCTGGACGTCGAAGACGGTCAACCGAAGTTTGTGCTTTATACCAACGTGACGGGTGTGTTGGAGACACCGCTCTACTACTCGAAGACTGGTGTTGTCACCACGATGGACGAGCACATCATGCGATTCTGGACGGCAAGCGAAGCCATCGGCCTTCGTGCTGCGTTCACCAAGGTCGCTGATCAGGTGGCAGCCACGGGGAAAGTCGAGGACAAGGACGATCTTATCCTCTGCTATGCGGTTGGAGAAGTCGGCAGTGGTTTTTACTACTACGGGCTGAATGCAGGTGGTTCGTTCATGTCGCGTGACGTGAAGGAGGCACACATCTTCAAGGATCCGCAGCATGCCGAAGATGTGAAGCCGCATTTCGCGCAGCTTTTCGAGGTTCCCGCGCAAGAAGCCGTCGAGCGCATGCGCATCGTCACGCATGCGTCGCTTAACACCATGATTGCAGCGCGCGAAATGACCGAGAAGTCAGCCCAGCGTGCGGAAGAAGCGGCCGTCGAGAGCGATACGCAGTACCTGATTCGCTTTATCGATCCGAAGCAGGAAAACGACCTCGAAGGCGACATCACTGCTCCGTGCTGGGTGCGCTACTACTGCGAAGGCACACTCGTCGATGCGATGGAAGCAGCCGAATGGTTCGAGCGCTCGGAAGACGCCATCGATGTGTCGGCGCAGTTGCGCGAAGTCGGCATGTCGGGCCAGCTGTACGACGCAAGCGAAGCACTCATGCTCAAGCTGAAGGTGCTCGGCATCATCGGTCAGTCGCCGTCGACCAACGGCGTACAGGTGACGTTCCGTGACAGCGTACTCATTCAGGTACTCGCAGTATCTGGCATGGGTGGTCCGGAGAACTGGAAGTGGAATACCTTCTTCCAGGACAGTCTGCGCTGGGTGTTCGACGAAGAAGTCAGCCCGGACGAAGACGAAGAAACCGACGAAACCAATTGATGCTCGGGGACCCTTCGGGGTCCCCTATTCTCCCTTAAAGAAATAGGTAAATCATGGCCAGCCCCCTGAACAAACAACTCGATCACGCAGAAAAGAAATACGCCGTTCGTTTCGGTTGGTATCGCTACGAAACCGAGCAAGACAAGGAAATGGAACTGGATCGCTTTAGCGAGCCTCCCGTTCAGCCGTTCATGTTCCTGAACTACGATCCCGAAGTCGGTACGTTCTTAGACGATTCACTGCAAGACGCCCGCGACCTCTATGATGTTAAGCGGATGGTGAGTCGCTTCATGGCCGTCGGCTTGCCTGCGACGCTGCGTGACGCTGATCGGATGGAGAGGATCAAATTCGAAGCGATGACCGACGCAATCACGATTGACCAAGATGGTCAACTCTGTGTGAATTGGCATAACGGCGAACTTTTTATCGAGGTCGTTGAGATCTATGAGAACGACATCGATGACATCAAAAACGGCGAAGAGCTGTACGAAGTAACGAAGGTGCTCGCCCGTTGGGAAGTACTGGCAAAAGCAAGCGAAGATGCGTTCTTCCCGCCGTGGGAAATGGACAAGAATCACCAGAAGAACAAGGAAGAAGCACAGCGCATTCAGGACGAAGAAATCGTCAAGCCGTTCATCGACGACGAACGTCTGCGCAATTGGGTCGCTGCTCTCATCAATGCGGCCAACGACATGAAGCTCGAAGCGCACCACTTCAAGATCTTTGGCGTCCTGCACGAATCGGGCCAGATCACTGCTCGCATCTGCTGTCAGCCGGATGCTCCCTATTCGGGCGATCAAGTCGTCTTGTTCAACCGATGCGATAACTTCGAAGACCTCACCACGGTCGGTCAGTCGGCCAAGCTCGGGGAAGTGCGCTGGTTCTTCGAGACTCACCATTCCACTCAAGCTCTGGAAGACTTCGACACGTGGTTTAAGAGCAAGAACAGTTAGTTAAAAGAACATGGTACCGCAAACAATCCTCTTAGAGTTTCCGGATGAGATCAAAACACTTGCACTCACGTTAGAGTCGTTTCACTTCAAGCCCTCGTTTATCGAAGGTTTGTTGGAGGACGTGGTGCAGTGTCTGAGAGATCGTTCGGAAGCTTATTCCAAGCTAGACGAATACGTAGAAAATGTGCGAGGTAAAGAAGGGGACTATGTTGCGCGGTACGTCGACAGAATCGGAAGAAACATTTACCACCAACTCCTCGACATCAAGGCGTACTTCTCGAATGGAAAGCTGCCGTATGTCTACGGTGAATTCCAGACGGACGTCTACTTGTCGTTGGAGTTGCACTGGGGTAACTAAGAAATGAACGAACACAAGTACCGAATCTCGCTGTGCAAGAAGCGCAGCAACGATCGCTTCCTCGGGGTGAAAGAAGCTCCGAGCTATGGCACGCGTGCATTGGGCGGCAACATGCTCTACCACTGGTTGCCGGAAGGTGAGTCGTACCCGCTCGACCTGACCAAGGAAGAAGCCCACGAAATCATCGAGAAGATCCTCGCGGCAAAGATGCCGGACAATGTACATGACTTTGATACGTGGTCTATCCTCAAGATGCAAGCCTGTCTTGACACGACTTGTTATCAGCCGGACGAGGACTACGAATGGAAGATGGATGAGTACTTTCATCCGGTCTACATCGGTCTGCACCGCACCGATATTGGTTGCGACGAATCGCAGTGGGGACTCCAGCTCAACCAATCACAAGTACGGGGGTACTGACATGAGCTTGCTTCCCACTGGCAAGGAAAGCTGTTCGGAAACGGGCTGTCCGTTGTCGTTCTGTGATTGTCCGTGCCATCGCGGCATGGGTGTCATGCATTGCATGCCGTGCTGTCACATGGAAAAGTGCGAGAAGTGCGGTAAGACGTTCTTCAACGTCACGGCTAACTATTCCAAGCTCGGAGGTTAAGATGGCAGTTGGGTATCCCGATACGTACGTTATCCTGATGTTGTTTCGTCGTGATCTTCTTGCTGGTGAGCGCGACAAGCCCATCGAAGAAATCACTTGGGCGGATCTTCGGGTGACGAGAAAAGACGCAGAACGCTCGGACCGGGTTGACTTCATTGACCTGGACGGCACCTGCCGGACGTTGAAACAACGCAATCAGCACGAAGAGTTTCCTAAGAAGGCACGTTCGATTGTGCGTCCGGAATCCTTCGATTTTCTTAAGGTACGCGACGCTATGCCGTGGTGGAATGGCCTTTATTGAGAGGAAGCACCATGTCACGAGTACCGATCAAGACGTGTGAGCGCGCAGACTGTCCGAACAACAAGTGCCTGTGTTCGTGCCATGGCGTTGCTTTTATCGACCACATGTTCGCTTGCTGTGAAACCATACAGTGCAGTACATGTGGCGAGAAGGTTGGTGGTGTTGCGGCTGACGGCGGCGTCTACTACAAGGAAGCATCGCCGGTCAAGAATCCGCTGATCGAGCAGGCAGCAGTGGATCGCCATGAGCGTCCTCTGCGCACGCGCACTTGTAGGGCGTGCGATTGGAACGTGAGTTCGTACAACTGCAATCCTACCTTGGTCGCTTTGCGTCCGGAAGCGAGTGTGTGGGACTGGTGGTACGCCTGCGATAATGGCAACTGCGAGCATGCGCATGGCGAGGGATACTTCCAAGCAACACCCGATTGGGTGAAGATAAACTAAAGGAAAAGCAATGAGCATCAAATCAGATCGCTGGATTCGGCGCATGTGTACGCCCCCGGATGGCACGTGGGGTATGGGTTACAGCAAGCTGCCGGTCAACAAAGTCGGCGAGCAATATGTGGTCCGCGAAAACGGACTGCCGCTCATCATGTGCAATCCCAACATGCGGGTCGAAGACTGTGAAGAGTTCACGCCGTACACGGATGAACAGAAAGCGCAGTTCAAGCCGATGATCGAGCCGTTCGAAGCCGGCCAGGTGAAGGTGAAGCATCGGTATATTCATCCGGATCTACCGACGTGGAAAGCTGATCTGGAACTGGCGACTCAGCAACGCGGATGCGGACCGGATGTCGATGGTGACACCGTGTTGGAAAAGATCGTGTCCTACGGTACCTCTTCCTACGGCTACGATCTGCGATGCTCGAACAAGTTCAAGATCTTCACCAACATCAACTCCACGGTGATCGATCCGAAGAACTTCGACGAGAAGAGCTTCGTGGACTTCGAAGGCGACGTCTGTATCATCCCGCCGAATTCGTTTGCCCTGGCATCGAGCGTCGAATACTTCCGTATTCCGCGCAACATCCTGACCGTGTGTCTGGGTAAGTCGACCTACGCGCGATGCGGCATCATCGTGAACGTCACACCCTTCGAGCCGGAATGGGAAGGCTACGTCACGCTGGAATTCTCCAACACGACGCCGTTGCCGGCGAAGATCTACGCCAACGAAGGTGTCGCGCAAGTACTCTTCTTCCAAGGCGATGAAGTGTGCGAGACGTCGTACAAGGATCGCGCTGGCAAGTACATGAACCAATCTGCGGAACCGATTCCGCCGAGGACGTAAATCATGGATAACGATACTTTCCGGGAGACTTTGTCATGATTGAATTCCGACGAGATTCGACGGGTAAGATCACGCAAGTCGACGGTGATCGCGTGCCCAATGATTATCGTGAACCGGATTTTGCGGAACACGATAAACGACTAACAAGTGTCCACTGCTGGCTGACTTACATCACGCCTGCGATGCAGGAAATCTGGCCGACGTTTTCGGATGAGCAGAAAGCCATCATTGCAGTGGGCGCACAGGAAACGGCGGATGCCGAAGACTGGGAGTAAATGGCGTCTGCCATGGTCGCAGCGAAACGCTTGGCTCGGACTCGCGTCCCGAGATTGATACGGCTCTCTTCCAGAAGAGCCTGGGTTAAAAGTAAAAGCAACAACAACCAGTAGTCCAACAAAGGAAAGTAAGAAAATGGGATCGATCCTCTTTTTGGTGTTTCTGAGCATCATCGCTTTTACCGGGGTGTGTTTCTTGACTGCGCTACTCAAGAAGCGACCTATCGTCGCAATGGGACAGGAGCGCATTCCCCGCAAGCCGAACTTCTATCTGGCGGGCATCGCAGCAGTCGTGGTCTTCCTCGTTGGCTTGGCGCTTGCCAGTTTCACGCAGGTACGAGCCTCCAACGTCGGTATCGTAACGCAGTTCGGGGAAGTGATGACCGATACGCTCTCGGAAGGCCCGCACTTCGTCCGTCCGTGGGAAGTCGTGACTTCGGTATTCGTCGGTCTGGATGTGACCAAGGCGGAAGGCGCGCAAGCTGCCTCGAAGGACTTGCAGACGGTTCACACCGATCTCGTGGCGAACTTCCGTGTCGACCCGCTCAAGGCGAAAGCACTCTTCGAGAAAGACCCGGCGCTCAATTACGTGGGCAACTATGTGAATCCGGCGATCTTCGAAGTGTTCAAAGCGGTGGTTGCACGCTACACGGCTGAAGAACTCGTGACCAAGCGCAATGAAGTCTCGGAAGCTATCGTGACCGCGTTGCGCACCAAGCTGGGCCAGTACGGCTTGATCGTGCAAGACATCAACATCACGAACTTCAAGTTCAGCAAGGCATTCGACGACGCGATTGAAGCGAAGGTGACGGCAAGTCAGAACGCCGAGAAAGCTTCGCGCGATTTGCAGCGTATCCAGTTCGAAGCTGAGCAGAAGGTCGCGCAAGCCAAGGGTGAAGCCGAGTCGATTCGCATCCAGTCCGAAGCGATTCAACAAAACGGCGGTGAAGCCTACTTGCGCATGAAGACCATCGAGCGCTGGAACGGCGCACTGCCGCAGTACGTCGGCGCAGGTAATCCGATGTCGATGTTCAGCCTCAACAAGTAAGCCTAGCGGTGCTAGGGGGAGCCGGGTGGACACCCACCCGGCTTTATGCCCTCGATTTATCGCTTTTTACTGGGTTAGTCGATTGTGTGGAATAACTAAGGAGTGAATCATGTCCGATAAGAAAGAGTACTACGTAGTGGACGCAGACGCCTTGCGGCGGATACTGAACGCTTTGAATGGTCCGAGCCATTACATCCGGGAATTGCAAGTGACCCGCAATCTTCCTGGCTCTGAACCCAATCCGATCGATGTGATCGAGAAGCAGGTCAAGATGCAGGAAAATCTTCCCTCTGATGTCGATCTGCGCGAAATGGAATTCGGGGGCAACAATGTAGAGACACTGAAGTTCGCTATCAATGCGCGTACTGCTTCGCACAGTCCTAATGCAGCAGGATTAGCGCTTAAGGCATTGGAGCCGATTTACTGCAAGTCTGGCGGTTGGAAACTTCCGCAAATCGATTAGTCGACCGGGGTCTTCGGACCCCTTTCTTTTTTTGTTTCAAACGGATTTCAGTCACATATTACTCCTTGGATTAACAGGAGTAATTCAAATGAGAAACGAACTAATCTACAAGCTGATTCAAGACGTTTTGATTGCAGCAGAACACACACCGGTTGATCTGACGTACTTTGACAAGCATCCGGCAACGGGCATCATCTTCCGCCGGCAAAGAAGAAAAACCAGCCCGACTATCGTCAGCTGGCGTGAAGTTTCCATTCGCGTGTATGCACCTTTACCCAATGCACGGCGCGTCTTGTGTAACGCGAAGTACTCGGTCAAAATCCTTGACCGCAGTCCTGATGTAAGTCCCAAGAACGCTGCACTTGAAGAAGACATCTTCAAGCGTGAATACGACTTGACAGAAGATCACGATGCACTGGTGAAAGCCATCATTGCGTATCTGAAAAGAGAGAAAAATCCTACCTAAGAACAGCAGCGGAAGCTTAAGAATACCTATTTACATTCGAAGGAAATAGCATGAATAAGATCGAACAATACAAAGAACTCATCGAACAAATCGAAGCGTTCTTCAAGTCGAAGCTGGATGGGAAGTTCTCGGAATGGAGCCTCACTTACAACAACCATCACGGATGTTACGTCAAGCTTAAAGACGAGCACGAAGACTTCATGCTGCATCCGAATTCCAGCCACAACGTTCTCGGCTACAACGTTCTCGCAATGGCAACATGGGTGCAGGGCGAAGCAGATCGTAGTCGTGCGGTGGAAGAAGACCGAGTTTGGGAACTCCACTACAATGCGAAAGATAACAGCCCGTCTGTTAGCTACGCTGCGTCGACTCTACTGGGCTTGCTTAGTGGGTTAGATTTCGTCAATCTGACATCGGCTAATGCTGAACCAGTTAGCGCGCTGGAAAGTATGCTTCAATCGCTGCTTGTTGGCGAGTACGCTGACCTCAGTTTCCGGTCGATGACGCACCAACTGACCGACACCATGCCGCCGTGCGAGTCGTTCGATGAACTGATAAAGGTTCTCAGCATCCAGATGGACGAGTTTTCCACGCCGGAAGAATACGAGCGTTTCAAACAAACGCACTCCGAAGTGGAATTCACGTGGTATCCGAACACTCCTGTTGGCTGTCACACTGTGCGCGGCGTTGAGTTGTACTCGGTTCTGGCTGCTGTTTTTGAATAAGGAGAGAGCGATGAGTGCAGTAAGCGAAGTAAAGCCGTGGATTGAACCGTGCGTTGTCTTTCTCTGCATGGTTCACGATCTCAACTTTCCCGATCCACGTGGTCCGGACTTCGGTCGATGGTATCTGAGTGTCGGGGAAGATCTGACCATGGAAGATGGCACAGTGGTCGGGTTCGATCGTCGTCTCGAATATGCCATGCCGATGACGCTTGAAGCGGCGAATGCTCGGCTTGAAGAAATCAAGACAAATCCCGATGCGATGTGTATTCTGACATCGACACCTCCCGATAGGGAACCTCACCCCTATCACTGGGAAATGTTGATGTACAGTCATGCAGCTACGATACAGCCGTAACAAACTGGTCGGAGAAGTAACGGCATAAGGGGAGGCTTTCGCCTCCCCGCGCATTAGGAGATCTTGCTGATCATCCAGAAGTCTTCTGCCAGATTGGGGTTCAACACGTAGTCGAACGGAAGCGTGAAGTAGCCTTTCATACCCCAGCTTTCACCCCAGCTGTTACGAACGATGAAGTAGCGATCCTTGCGATCGTACCCTACGATCAGGACAGCGTGACCACCCTGGCATTGTTCGTTTTCAGCCGGCATCGGAACCTCACCGGTCTGTGCCACGGCATCCGACTCGAAACTGTCGTACACCATGATGCCGAACACGATCGGAAAACCAGACGCGAGTGCATGCAGCAGATCGTCTTCCGTTTGCATCACACGACGGTATTCGACCGCACGATGATTTAGACCATCGGTGTAGGCTTCCATGGAAGGCTTGAACTTGAACTTCTTGGTGTCGTACGGCCAGAGCGTTTCATCGCACGCGCCGTACTGGACGAGTGTTTTGATGCCGTCACGGATTTGAGCACCGCCGTCTTGCCCGATGTCTCCTTCGAGCATGCGTTCGTTGTAGTACACGAACAACCGCGACAGACGAATCGGTTGTTCGCGCTGAGCGTTCTCAGCGTATTCGAGTGCTCCAACGATTGCATGGCCCGTACAGCAGCCAAGATCGCCTTGGTCTTCAACAGCAGAACAACCGGTACGCAGGTCGACACGATCGGGAATTGTGATCGGTTCGACTGCCTTGTAAATGTGGTCTCGGGAATCGTGCTTGTCCTTGGCGTGGACATACTTGCGTTTCATGTTTCACCCTTAGTTTTTTGAAGTGGGATACTTCATAAAATTCGAATTATTTTTTATCTAGAAAGGAGTCTTTCATGAGCACAATCACGTATGACGATCAGGAAAAGTTCATCGACTGGATGAACATGTCGTGCGCTACGCCCGACATATTTCGCAGCATCCGTAACTGGGTGGTGCAACACATCCGTGAAAGTATGGTCGAGCATCCGGAGGGTGATCCGGGTGTGTCGTATGTCCTCACGCCGGGCGAGATCGTTCTCTCGGATCAGTCCAACGCAACGGGCTACGAGTTCGAATTGCTGATCTCGTACAGCCGTACCGACATCAGCCGCAAGACGTGCTACTTGCTCGTCAACAACGAAGGCAAGATCGCCAACTTCGTCTACTTCGAGGACGTGCTGTCCATCAAGAAGGAACAAGCGTAACTCGCGATTAAAAGCTAGTGCGCCCGGAAAGCGTATGGGAGGTATTCCATGAAAGTTGGCAAAACCATTCTCGGCTTTGACGCACTCGAAATCATTGCGAGGACTTCGAATGATTCAGCAGGCTTAAAGACCTTGCTGGCGAATCTTGCAATGGAAGAGGTGGAAAAAGCCAAAGCAAGGCTGGCAGTCGAATCCGGCATTACGTTTCGTGCGATGTTCGTCGAAGAGATGGACTTCGCAGGCAGGCCGTCTTTGACGGGTTATCTTCTCGACTACAAAGCAGGTCCTGCTCAGCCGGTTGATGACCCGTCCATGTATCACTACGCGCATTACTTCATCGAACTCGATGCAAGTGGCGCGTACGTGCAACTTTACCGAATCGACAACTACCCTGATGAGGAGCAGTGATGCTTATCAAAAACTTCGGCATGAGTGCCAAGCGTGCAGATGCCATGCTGCAACGAATCATGAGCGACATCGAGCGTCGCGCGGCGCTGCCGCAACTCGATCTGCGTTACCTGACGAGCGCGATGAGCATCCCCGTCGGCGGCAACATGGTGCCCGTGCCGTCCATCTCGGCATTCTTCGAAGATCGTGGTTTCCATGCCCTCATCCTCGAAGAAGATCCGAACGCAGAAGAACTGACGATCATCCTCACGCATACGCGGCCGAACAACGACGGCGTGGCTGAACGCGGCTTTTACACCACGTACAAGGCCAAACCGCAAGCGGCGGTGTTCGTCTCGTTCGACATTCTCCAGTTCTTCCTCGAACGCGTCGAGCACCTGAACGTGAAGGACGCAGAAGACGAATGGGTGCCGAACCCGGTGCTGCGCAAGCCGCTCGAAGTCGAGAACCTGCTCAAGGCTGCTTATCCTGACCTGCCGCAGGAATACACGTGGAAGCTGAACCTCGAAGCCAAGAAGCCGGACAACCAGCCGGTGGTCGAGTTCCATGCTACCAATCCGCAAGGAGACTCGAAGTGAGCGACGTATTCGAGAAGAGCGGCCCGGAAGTCCTTTTCTTTATCCGTGACAACCAAGTCAACCCGCATCTGCTGGAAAACTTGGCTGCACGGGTGATGGCGTTCGAGAAGGACTACGAAGGACAGCTGAACCAAGCAGTCGCATCGACCACGCATTTGCGTCAAGAAACGATGCGTACCGCTGAAGGTGAGCACGAGGGCTTTCTACTCACGGTCCACTACTACAAGGAAGCGGACCCGAAGGACGCCTCTGTCTGGCACACGCAGTACTGGTTCTTGACCCAGAACGAAGACAAGCTTTTCAATTCGATCTGGGAACTCGGTGAAAACGCAGACGCATCTCAGCAGGATGAATCGTCGATGAAGATGATGGGCTACGGCGGCCTGCCATTCAGCGGACAGCGCGCTACGTACAATCAGTCGGCACTTCAGCAGATCCGTGAAGCGCTGCTGCAAGTCTCAGGGCGACACCCGGTGCTCCTGAACGAAGAAACCGGACTCGCGATCAAGCCGCTGCATCGTAACGGTGCCAACGATTTCGAGCTGGCTTTTCGTGATTCGTTCATCTCGCTGACGCTCAATTCCGAAGGACTACGCGTTATTGTGTTCTGGCACAACGAAGGACGTGATCCGTTCGGCGACAAGACCACCGGCATTCGTTTCACGGTCGATCAAAACGATCCACTAGCGACTGCCAAGATCGTGCGAGAAGTGCTGAACGTCTACGTCGAAGTAGTACCGGGTTTCCGAATCGACGTTTGGCCGGACATCGTGCTTTATCAGGCTAAGTCGAAGGAGCCGCTCGACGTCATCCTGAAGGACGAAGAACGCCCCGAATGGCAACGGTTCCCTGAACTGCCGTAGTACGGGTAAGTAGCACGATTTTATGGGAGACGACTGACCACCGCTCCCATTTTATCCACTTTTCGGGGCTAAGTTAATGAGCAGCAAGGCCAAGGTGTTCTTCGATTCAGTGTTGAACGAAATGCGTTCGAGCAAGGTGTCTCGTCTGAACGGAATGGTGAAGACGAACAAAGTTGAGCGTGGCGGGAAAAACCAAGAGACGATTGAAGTTTCGTCCTCGGCTATCTCGTTCAAAGATTCGGTGACCGGTACAATGGAAATCACCGTGCTCGACCGACCACCTGGCTATCCGCATAAGTCAGGCGGGGGCGTGACGTTCTTCGTTGAACCGGGCGATAACAATTTCAAACGCATTGCTCGGGACATTCTCTTCTGGATGTCGCTACACAGTACGGGGTTCAGGGACAAGATCGATCCGCGCTCGATCATCGACGCGTACAAGGATTGTCAGCTTCCGACACTTCAAAATCAACATTGGCGAACGAATCGTCAGACGGTTGCTTACGTCTAGACGATGCTATGACACTAGGCAATATAGCCTAGGTCTATGCGGGAGAGACCCTTATGAATACGAGCTATTTGGTTGGGATGTTGCTGGTGTTGTGGGTGGCAGGCGTGCTGGGAGCCATGTACTTTTCCATGGTACGCGCCACTGTCGGACTGACGCAGTTGCATGTGTTTCGCATCCGCATTGCGGTGGCGACCGGTGGACTCGTTTCCATTCTGGCTCTCTACCTGAACAAGATGTTGTTTTCGTGAGTCTACGGGGGGCCTTTGGCTCCCCGCTTATGCCCTAAGGAGGACAAGAGCCCAAAAGTTGTTTTATACGTACTACAACCATATTCTGGGGTAAGTCCCCCCTAGAATCGATAGTCAAAATAAGAGACTCGCAATCGCCGTAGATTCCGGGACATGAAGAAAAGCAGTTTCCTTCAACCAGAGCGAGGTTTTTAAGAATGCGAATCAGGAAATCGAGACTATTGATGACCTTCGAACAGCTTTGCAAAGAGTTGGAACAAAGGTCATTGCGTGAAATTGACGTATGTGCGTTTCACACGCGACTCATGGACAAGACAGCGTACGCGCTGTCGGTTTCCAAACAAGGGTTGTTTGTGGTACTTACACAGGCGGAGTCAGATTCTCCGAAACACGTCAAGTTGATCACGCTGAAGTTGAGTGGCGGTGAAACGGCTTACAGGGCAAAAGTCCATGTGATCCACGAGAACGACATCCAGACGATGGCGTTTATCACCACATTCTTCTTCTACGAAGGAATCAGGCCGGATGACCTATCTGACCTGTATAAAGCATTTCCTGATTTGGACGATTATCGGCATGTGGTGCAGATTGACTCGAAAGAGTTGGATCTAAGCGGCTTTCCGATGTAGAGTCGTCCCTATTGGGAGAATAACAATGCAGACGCAAGAGAAGATAAAAAAGGCGGTCGGGTTCTGGCAATACGTGAAGCAATCACCAACGGATGCGTGCGAAATTGACCGAGATCGCGCAATGGAATACATCCGTTGTAACACGTTAAATGTCAACACCTTTAAATTGGTAATGCTGGGGGCAAGCATTGCGTTCAATCAGGCACGCAAAAAGGACAAGGATGTACTCGGCTTCTACGCGGATTTCGTAGCGGATGATGTCTACAACACCGAAGGAAAACCCTTAGGTGCTGTGACTATCAGGGCTGAAATTCGCCGTGAAGAAGTGAGTCCAAAGGCGAAGGATCGTTCATCGTTTTACGAGTTCACGTTACTGGTTAATCTCGACGGCAAGATTGTCGATGTTGACTATCGAAAACTCCAAAGACAACTCGCCGCCAACCAACAACCTATGAGAGGTTATTGACATGCTAGGTTATATGCGGAACAGAAAGCGGATTGTGCAGGGTGAAACCATCGCTCAACATAGGCCGCGTACAATCCCTGAAAACATTTACATGTGGGGTGGTTCTTTCTGGGATGCATGGAAGAAACAATCCAGTCCTCTCGCGCAGCAGCAATTGGATCAGATGGTGGCTCAGTTCAAACGTTCGACACGGATGTCTGAATTGCGCTTTTACCGTTCTGGTTCGGTTTTAACCATTCAAGCAGGCAGCAGTAGCTTGCGTGTTGAGATGCTTTGGGAAAACGGACAAGTCGTAGAGGTAGTCGACTTGGCTCGCTCAGAGCGCTCAGCGAAGAATGCGTATCGCACGTCACAATCTTCCCTTTAACAACCTTTAGGAATAAGGTTCCAAAATGAAAACCCTGCAAGGACTCGTCCTCGCAATAAGCGCACTCACCGCACTGAGTGCTTCGGCCATCACGAAAGATGAAGTGGTTCGTGATGCAATCAAGAAAGGCGCAATCGTCGTTGTGTGCGACAACGGATTGTGTAAGGACTACAAGACCCGAGAAGTGGTAGGCGAGGGTCAAAATGGAATGTACCTCATGTATCCGAAAGGGCATGAGGAAGAAGAAAAGCAAACGGCGAGGCTACTGGCCAATGCCGAGTGAGGTGTAGGAGAAGTCTTTTTCGGACGGGGGCGATTTGCCCCCATTATGCCGTTAGGACCAAGTGAGGAATAACAATGACACTTCCAGAAGAGACGGAGACAAGCAAGGCAAGGATCGGTAAGACACCGCTTGTTATCATTCTGATCGCAATGGCAGGCGCAGCCTTGTTCTTCGCTTACCAGTTGGCACTTTTACTGTATCCAGCACTTCGCCATGTAGATTTATTGTAGGGCTGTATGTAGTAGTGGACAGTACCTGTTCCTTCAGTTAGTTTCAATCCGAATAGAAGCAGCCGCGTAGATTGGGTCTACGTTTGGCACTAGCTCGCTAAGCTAGGCAATACCTTGCCAAGGTAATCTATTTGGAGTTAGAAATGACCACTGAAGTAAATGTGATTGAAGCGTTGTTGGGACAGGTGCTGGTGAAGGCGGAAAAGATTGAAGCGGGAGATGAACGATGCGACAACGACCAGTTGGTGTTTTGGCTGGCCGATGGTCGCGTCTACATGTTCACGCACGATCAAGATTGCTGTGAACTCGTCTACATCGAATCCATTGTTGGTGATCTGAATGATCTGGTAGGGGCTCCGTTGCTGATGGCGGAGGAAGTTGTATCCGAACCGGAGATTAAGGATTGCGAAGCAGGCGACGATGGTGAGACATGGACGTTTTACAAGTTTGCTACCTTGAAGGGCTATGTCGATGTCCGGTGGATTGGTTCATCGAACGGCTATTACTCGGAGTCGGTAGATCACGGCTTCTTGGATATCGAGGTGCAAAAGCAGTTGCCGTCTTCTTAACCCTGTAGGAATGGAAAGCACGCTGGCGTCAAGCCGGTGTGCTTTTTATGCCGTCATTTTGTGTAGTCTTTCTTTTTTTGTCTTCATCTACACAAACTACGGGGGCCAGCATGTGGCGTGGCTTTAAACGATTCTGGCACGACCAGATCACGACCCCGAACGGCGACATTGATCCTGCTCGCGTTTGGGGGTATCTCATCATCGGCTGTGGCGGCATGCTCTACAACTTCTTCGAGTACTACGAAGTGGTGATCAAGGGCCAGCCGTTTGATCCGAATGCTTACGCTGACGGCCTCATCAAAGTCGGCACAGCGCTGCTGGCAGCCGCTGCTGGTATCTGGATCAAGAAGGGTGCAGAAGCGCCTTACAACCCGACTGTAGCGGCTGCTAACATGCCGGATGATCCGGGCGTGCAAGCCGCAGCAGGCAACCCTGCTGGTACCGATCCGCAAGGCACACAAATGACGCTTGACGGTATGAGTGCCCTTGCGCAGGATGAGATCAATCAAGCGCAGACACTGGCTGACAAGTTCAAGCAACTGTGGCAGTCGGTCAAGAACATCTTCAAGTAAGGAATAACAATGATCACTGCACGCTACGTCGCATTTGTTTTTTTGTCCTTGTTCATCACGGTTGTGGCTTGGATCATCTCCCCGATTCTTGCCTGCCTGGTGAATGAGGAAGGGAACTTGCCGAACTGGCTCTACTGGTTCCAGACTTTCGACAACACCTGCGATGCCGGCTGGAAGGTGCAAGGCAGTTACGGCACCTATCTGAAAGATGGCGCGGTACCCACGGGATTTACGTTGTGGCGCTATCGCTGGTTCTGGCTGTGTCGAAACCCCGCGTATGGTTGGGATTACTTCCCGTTGGGCATTGAATGGGACAAAGATGACTGGACTGTCATCAAGTGGTCGTCCCAAGATGCCAACCCGAACTTCTATTACGCCCGCTCGAAGCAAGGTTACTTCAGCTGGGTGTACATCAACGACCACATCCAACTGAAATTCGGTTGGAAGTCGTGGGGACTTTTTGATCGTGCGACTGGTACATACACCGATGGCCAATTCGGTCCGGAGAAACGCCAGCCGTTGTGTTTCACCATCGTTCCACGCTTCTAGGAGAAGATCATGCCGTCGAAAACGCCGGAGCAAGCCAAGTTCATGCGGGCTGCTTGCCATGACAAGAAGATCGCGGATTCGCACCACATCAAGCAGGAAACTGCTTGCGAATTCGTCCGGGCAGATCAGGCACAAGCACGTGCACAAGCGAAAGGCCAGAAGCCTGCTCGCGAAGGCATGACCATCAGTCCGTCGGCTGCCGTGTTCACCACCGGCTACGTGCATCCGACGGGCCAACCTCCCTTCAAGGTGTTCTAATGGCTTTTCCGATTCAGTGGTATCTGTTCTGGTCCGTCATGCTGCGGTCCTGCTGGGGGTTCTAAATGGCTAAAGCCCAACTCGATTCTCAAGCGGTCTACATGCCGCCGCGCGGGATGCCGCTTGCGCAAATCCCGAACTTTCAGGGTTATCCCTGCACGATCATTGGCGTCGGTCCGACCGACCGAGTGAGCGCAGTGGTGAAGGCTCCGGCAGGCACGGGACCCTACACGTCGTATGCGGTCGAAAACGTACCGTATTGCGATGCGGATACCGATCCGTCGCAGGTACCCATCAAGGGCGGTTACGTGGCTCCGGTCGGCTTCACACCGCCGAGCTATACGCCGCCTCCGGTGACCAACGCAGCAGGTCAGGTGATCGTGCCCGAAACCATCTGGGCGAATCCGAATACGACGCCTTCGTCGACGGCGTTGAATACGCCGAACACCATTCCGCTGCCGTAATTCTGTAGGGACTCCCTACACAACCCTTTCCTGAGGAAACAATCATGACCGTTGCAGTCAACAGCGCCGCTCTCTTTTTCCAGCAGTTCAATCACGTACCGGACAACAGCCCCTCCGAAGGGCTGAAAGCAACCGTGGTCGGCGTCTACGACGGCGGCCTGCGTGTGGACGTGGTCGTGCGCAAGCCGGCCACCGTACCGCAAACGCCGGATTCGATCTGGACCGAGCGTGCCGTTCCGTTCGTGGCTGACGGCGCTACGCCGCCGGCGACGGGTTTCTTCGTCACGCCGACGGACTTCACCTTCCCGGCACCTCCGTCGGGCAGCTAAGCTGGGGGTCCGTCATGTATGGCAAGCGCATCTTCTCCGATGAGGAGGGTCGGTTCCCTTGTACCATGGAGCCGGGAAGTTACGGATGTGCGACGAACGATCGCATGAAAAGTACGTTTGCCGCATGGTGGAATGTCTGTACGCCTGATGGCTCGGTGGTGCAACTCGATCCGAACAAACACACGGTCACTGAACACGACGACGGCAGCATCTCCGTGTGGCCTTCCATCACGACCCGTGAGTGGTATGGCTGGTTGATTGCCGGTGTCTGGACGGAACACCATCCGATCAAGCATTAGCGTCCGGGGAGGCTTCGGCCTCCCCGATATGTCCGCAACAGGAGAAAAGCATGTATCGCATGCAATCGGGGAAAGTTGTCATCAGTGGTGACTGGCGTCCGTTTCGAGACGCTATCGAACGAGCGATGAAAGAGGAGGGAATCGAAAAGGAAGTCGTCGTCCACGAAGACGGACGCAGCGAGAGCATCCCGACGCAAGTCTGGAATATCGGCTGTCTTGCCATTCTCAGCTACTTGGAACAAACCAAGAAGACGTGTGGGGATTGCAAGAAGGAGTTGACAAGCGGGGACGATATCCGTTGTCTGGATTGTCGCTGGTTGATGTGTCCTGCGTGTGCAGAGAAACACTTCTGGCCCAATGGACGACCCAAAGAGAGCCGTCATGCTTAAAGGGATTCGGGTCTATGCGAATGAGAAGGGCTTGCTCGATCGCGAGCAGATGCGACAACCCGGCGCGTATGGTAAGCCGACGTTTGACTTCGTGAAGAAGTACGGACCGAACGTCTTTCGCATGACGTGGTGGGAAGTGACCTGTCCGGACGGCAGTGGTTGTACTTTGAATCCGGAGATCCACAGCGTCACCATCATGGAAAACGGCAGCATCACCGTCTATCCGTCCATTGTCACACCGTCGTGGCACGGATGGCTTGAGTGCGGTGTGTGGCGACACGTGAACGAAGTTGCGAACCAGGTGGAGCTGGCTCGTCTTGCTAAAGAGGTAGGAGAGCAAAATGGGTTTGCGTCAAGGTAAGACCATCTACGAGATGCGTGAAGGGATGTTCTATTTCGAGTGTCCGGGTTGTAAGTACGGTCACGCCTTCTACACCAAGGATGGACCCATCTCGAATGGGGTGGAGCAGTTGTGGCAATTCAACGGCGATCTGGATAAACCCACGATCATGCCGAGTCTGGATGTGTGTCGAGACGACCCGACACACCGCTGTCATTCGTGGATCAAGAACGGGATGATCGAATTTTTAAGTGACTCGCATCATTCTCTGCGAGGACAGACTGTCCCGATCCCCGAACTCGAAGATTAACACTGGAGAAAAATCCATGAGCAAGGTCCAACTCGAAACCTCCCTCGGCAATATCGTTCTCGAACTCAATGCCGAAAAGGCACCGAAGACGGTCGAGAACTTCCTCGCCTACGTGAAGTCCGGCCAATACGACGGCACGGTCTTCCATCGCGTGATCAACGGTTTCATGATCCAAGGCGGCGGCTTCGAACAAGGCATGAAGCAAAAGCCCACGAAGGAGCCGATTAGCAACGAAGCGAACAACGGCCTGAAGAACGACGAGTACTCGATCGCGATGGCGCGCACCAACGATCCGCATTCGGCCACCGCCCAGTTCTTCATCAACGTCAACAACAACGACTTCCTGAACCACTCGACCCCGACGCCGCAAGGCTGGGGCTACGCCGTGTTCGGCAAGGTCGTCGAAGGCCAGAACGTCGTCGACCTGATCAAGCAGGTCAAGACCGGCAATCGCGGCTTCCACCAGGACGTACCGGTCGAAGACGTCGTCATCAAGACGGCCACCGTGCTGGAAGAAGCTGCGTAAGTCGTGCGTTGTTCTAGAGGAATTCTGTGTTGAATTCCTCTTAACCACCACAAGGAGAGCTTTATGTCGGATCAACCGACTCTCGCAACACTGAAGACGACCAGTCCCGTTGGTCCGACTCATCCCGATCCGGCCAACATTCCGGCTGCGCCGACCGTCGGCGATCTGGAAGTACCGGTTCGACTGCGTTCCTTCGTGAACTCGGTCGTCGCCAACCCGGATCAGCCGTTCACACCGGATGCGGATTTCATCCCCGTCCTTCAGCGTGCCGTGAACATGCTGGAAAAGCGCGGCTTGACTGCGCCGTGGCGTCGCAGCTATTCCGGCTCGGGCGAGAACAAGGGCTGGTCGGTCTACGCGGGCAACGATCTCATTGCCTACCTCGGCGGTGACGATACGTTCGGCCAAGCCGTTGATGCGATGGTGCTTGCGCACAACAAAGCACTCGGTTACGTGGAGTAATCCATGATCGTGCGTAACAACGCACTATGGCGGCGTCGTGCATCTAAGTGTCAACCGAAGATGTACGGCGCTACCTGTCCAGTCAACTACGACTGGAAGTGCAAAACAGTTAGGGTGGTGTATTGGCGGGCTAAGCGAGACCATCGCAGACACTGCATGATCTCACCCGGTAAGTACTGAGGAAAAAAATGAGTGATGTGATCCGCTATAAAGACGTAGTCGTCAGTAAAGGCTCAGACCTTTACAAAGCGATCGAAGACAAGAAACCTCTGGAAGCGGCTCGCATTTACTGGGAGTGTGAAGTCGAATTCCAAAAGTACTGGAAAGACACGTCTTGGGGTAAGCCTGCTGGTCTGGCAGAAGCTGAACTCAAGAAGGTGCAAGATCGCATCGAGGAAGAGCGGCTGAACGAAGAACTCCGGAAGAAAGGGGCTAGGACATTGAAATGAATCTCGTGCTCGTTGAACACAAGTCGTCCAGCTACGGTCCGCGTACCTTCCACAACGCGAAGTCAGCCGATCTGACTCTGGCTATTGCGATGGATTTCACGACCTTCGGCGAGAAGTTGACGCATAAAGCCGCAGGGGATGATTACCTTGCGATTCCCTACGAGATGGATTCCGTCACAGCAGCACGACTTCTGTATCGGGAACTCTTTCGTCGTAAAGCCAAGGTGTTGAATGTAGCTGGAAACGGTATCTATACATTCGCCAAGCATGGACACCAGCAGCATTCGATCAACATGCATTTGTACTTCATCCTTGGCCTGACCAACAAACACTACCCGATCAAGAAGATCGTCTCAGGCGGTCAGACAGGGATGGACATAGCTGGAGGCATCGTCGGATGCAAGCTCGGCATACCGGTCGAAATGACGTTTCCTAAGGGCTTTCGGCAACGCGATGAGCACGGTGTGGATAGTGAACACACTGAAGCGGAAATCCGACAGCAAGTGCTCAACGGCATGAACCAGTTGGAAACTGTTTGATTTCACAGGATTTTTTTAGTGCACGATGCATGTTGTGCGAGAAGACATCGAGAGATGTTTCCTGGGTAATACCACTGTACGGCTGCGGTGCAGGCGCATGGGCGAGGGGTATCCACTCCCAGACGGAGAGTCTGGCAGGCACAGACTTCGTTGGGTTCGAATCCCAACCTTGGCCTCAGCGACAGCAGAAGGATTGTGAGGAAGGCTCGACTATTGGTGAAGTCAGCAGTGCGACCCCGCGCACTGCCGGGTGGTGTATATTGGCTTATCTATCTCCGGGTAGACCCATGGCATCATCCTGTACAGGTTCAAATCCTGTCCTCAACCTCGATCTTATCAGACGACTTAAGCGGTGCACTTTGATCCCCGTATCCGCGCTTTCACTCCTGAACGCCTGACCCAATACGGCTGCCACGGATTGAGGTGCACCGGCCTTAAGTTGTTTGAACGAATTCCAGCGCAGTGCCTTCCAATGTTCATTCGGGGACTGCGAGCGGGTCATCCTACTGCGCTGGAATAACTGTACTTAGGTGGGCGGTTCTTCGGGGTGGTCATCCCTTTCTTCGAGCGAATCGGTTCCTCGGATGACTGCCTTCTTAAGTATTGTATGTGAGAAGTTTTGGAGATGTGGTTGAGTGGTTGAAAACACCGGACTGCTAATCCGGTACACCTCCTTGAGGGGTGTCGTAAGTTCGAATCTTACCATCTCCGCCATTTTCAAGAGTAGTAAAACCTCGCCAACGGTAATGCCGGAAGCAGTACGTGTCCGGAGTGTTCAATTCACCAGCGAGGTCCAGTTTTCTGTTGTAGATCCATGTTAGCTCAGTCGGTAGAGCGGCGGCCTGTTAAGCCGTAGGTCCCTGGTTCGAGCCCAGGACGTGGAGCCAGTTTCATGCAGTAAGTCCAGAGATCTGTAGTACCCCAGGCAGAGATGCCACTTTAGGAGAAGTAGACCATGTTGTACTTGAAAGCGATGTCAGATGAAAATCTCGCGGATACCGATCCGATGAAACACTACACGCTGCACCCCATTCCGGATGATTCAGCGTTGTCGTTTGGTGCAAGTGATATCCGTGAAAACGGTGTACGCGCCAGTTGGTTCACCAACCGTGGTTTGCAAACGGTTGAACTTACCGGCAACGCCTACGTGCTGAACGCACAAGGCAAGACGATTGCCAGCCATGGCATTCCTGGAAAAGCTGTCTGATGAGCCGTTCGAGTCGGCAAACTGAATCCTTAACCTAAGCCTCCTCAGCTTTGGTGGATTTCGTTGGGTGCAAGGCCCGCGAAAGCAGAGGATCACATCCCAAGCTCTTGGAAGGACCTCGGGATGGTGAGCATGATTGCATAGGACGTAAGGGATACAACCGCTTTGACCGGCGGTTTCTGTCCGGAGTGCATCAACTCTTTAGATCCTCGAACTAACAGCCGGATGCGCGAGCGTCAAGTTGTAACCTTCTAACCGAAAGGAGGAAGGACGCAGCCTGTAAGAACCTATCTAAGTGAAAGCAGACACTCGTGGACTGACCTCCGCGTGAGGTAACGACCGGTCAGGATCGTTATCGAAGATTTAGGTATCTTACGGGATGCGGAGTTATGAACCGACATCGCCTCCTAGCCGGGAGCGCCTGGGAGGGAATCGCTTGGTTCCCTCCCAAACAGCCTCTATCTTCCCGCAGCTTCGAGTCACACCACCATTCGTGTTCGGCAAATCCGAGCGAGTTGGGGCAATGTGCCTAGGCTGCGGGAAGATGTGGGTTGGCTGCCTGCGTCGATCGAAGCGTTGAGAGTACGGTGGTTCATGGGAGAGGGACGGGGAGGGAGCGGCGACTTCCTCCCCTTTCCTTTTTATGCCGAAAAGAAACTGGAAGGAAACCAAGAAAATGCGCTATTGGCTTGACACGGAGTTCAACGGTTACGAAGGTGCGCTCATTTCACTGGCACTCGTTCGTGAAGACAACGAGTATCTGTACGTGATTCTGCCCAGACCGGCGAATATTACGGACTGGGTGAAAGAGAACGTGATGCCGATTCTCGAAGCAGTTCCGCAACGCGTGAAGCCGAAAAAGCTCATGCATTCGCAGCTGGGTCAAGCAATCGAGACCTTCATGAAGGGCGACGAGGATCCCGTCATCATCACGGACTGGCCGGACGACATCACGTACTTCTGCGAGAATATTCTGACAGGTCCGGGTACGATGATCAATATCCCGCGTCTGTCGTTCCGCATGCATCGGGTGGACGCGTATCCGAACACGATCTTTGATCGAGAGTCGGGCATGGCAGCTGTGCAGCACAATGCTTATTGGGATGCGCTGTCATTGATGGTCAAGTGCATCGACGAGAACCTCGAACAAGGTCCAGAAGTCTGCCCGATTTGTGGACTGAATGGTAAGCATCCGCACAAAAGACTCAAGGAAGCTTTTCTAGGAGACTCGAAGAAGAGTAAGTAATTACTCCAGCACCCCTATTATATGCGAGAGTAGCCCCGCCTTTCGCGATCACGGTTTGTCTGTCACCTCCTTTCTGGTAGATCGACTCTGATTGCACCTCCATCTTTAGGCCGGGCCTTAGGCTTTCGCAAGCCGGAGTCGTTGTCCGGACGCGCTAACTTTCCGTGTAGGCGCGAAGCCTGGTTTCCGACATTACCTGCGATAGCGCGTAGGCGTCGGATAAACGGACCGGGTAGAGCTACGCTAGGCTCTATCAAGTTGTACTGCCGGTACGCGGCCTGACGCTTTACGCGTCGCTGGGCCATTGCGGGCATTCCTTGTTTCAGAAGGTTTGTACCCGCGCGCTGGTGCCGTGAATGTGCAGCCTACAATGCTTCTTTGCCCAAGTGCGCATAGGACAATGATGCATTGTGGGAAGTACATTCGAAACGCAAGACCGCAGTCGATTTCTGACGACTCCACTCGCTACGTGAAATTGACAAATCGGACTCGGTTTTGCTTTCTGTGCTTCGGTGTAGGGGGAGGCTTCGGCCTCCCTTCTATGCCATCAACCAATGAACAAGGATAAGAAATGGATCTTCTCTACCATGCCTCGGCATTCAAGCAGGATGAACTGAAACCGGGCTTTCAGCATTCCGGTAATAAAGTCATGTGGGACCAGACCGAATCGAACATCTGGCTCTACGCGACAACGCTGCGTGACGAAGCCATCAGCATGGGCTTCGCTTCTGCGGTGGAGAAGAAGTACGACGTGATTCGCTACAAGACCGACGGCAAGAAGATTCACTTCGGTCATGCGCAAGGCGCGGACTTGTCGATTGACAAGGTACTGGACGTTACCGTCTATTTGTACACGATCCAGTACGACAAAAAAGATGGCTGGGAGAAAGTGAACAACAAGTTCAACGGCATGGATCAGGAATACAAGACGACTCGCATGATCAAGAAGAATATCTTGAAGCGAGAAGAGATCAACCTGGACGAGTGGGTGAAAGATAAGCACATCACCTTCGCACAGGAGAGCCTGCCACTGCCATTATTCGCGAAGTGGTAATCTAGATTTTTTCAGTCACATATAACTTTCGCGAGTTGGTAAGTAGATCAACATTTGTTTCGGGGTAGGGTGCAAGCTCTATCCCGGAATATGCCCTAACTACATTCGAAGGAACTATTGTGATTGACGCCAAACTTGAAACCATTCTCGACAAGGACGAAGAGGATTTCAAAATCGACGACTTGATCTACATGGTCCAGTTGTTGCGTGAAGATAAATCCCTTGTTGAGTATTACAAGAAAAGACGCATCGAGTTCAACGGGGACAAGAACGTTCTCGATAGCTCCTGCGACATCTCATCGGAAATTCAGGCCATGTTTCCTGAATACGACGAAGATAACCTGGAAGCAATCCAAGGATATCTACAAGACAATAGCAGTCTCAACTACCTGCTGGTAAAGCCGACGGGTAAGGACCAGGAAAACTACAGCATCAAGGGATCGATGCTTCGGAAACTGTACGCTGCTGGAATTCAGTTCTCCGTCGATTTCGAGTTTGTTCCGCAAGAGGATGATCATTATCCGGTGGCACTTCTCGAAGTCGAGCATTTCATTTTGCGCATCTAAATCAATTCGAAGGAACTAAGAAATGAATTTCGTCATTGTGGACAACACGTTTTCGTTCGAGCAAATCCTGAACTTCCCGTTTGCATTGGGAAGCTTTAATCGGGCATGCAAGAGCAACGAAGAAGCCATCCAGCTGATGATGGGTCATCGCATCCATCGGGCTGAACACAAGGAGCGTGAAATCCTGCGTGAGCTGCTCAAGGAGCTGAAGGCGCAAGAGCTGGTGGATCGTCTCGATCGGGTGACATATACCGACGAGATCCTGATTTATGAACCGAGTCCGGTACGTGGTGAGGTAGAAGACCTGATCGTGCCGGAATTGACGGTTCGCTTGCCGGATGCATTCGGCGAAGGCGTCGAAGAGACGTTCAGTTTCTGGGAACACCCGATCATTCGGAATGTACCGGGCTTTACGCTGCTCGGTCGCTACTACGGCTACCCGGAATGCTGTATCGAGACGTTCATCGAACGGGTTCATCTCGGCATGGCTCATCCTCACTTCACAGTGATCGGGGAGCGATCGCAAGGCTATCCGTGCATCGTTTGCGATAAGCACGCCGAGATGAAGTCGGCTGAAGTAGAGGAGATTGTCAACAAGAACCGGCACGCATCCTATCCCGTCGATAAGTTGGCGGGACCGGTTGCTGCGGATCGTCCGTATCAACAATTGCATTACTTGCTGGCTTTGCAACAAGGCAAGCTCACCAAGAAGTATGACATTGGAGATTGACATGCTCAGGTTTATACTCTTCGCCGGTTTCTTCATCTGGATCGGCATGCTGGTGGCGAAGCATTCGAAAGCCAGCTGGATCGACAAGGCAACTGGGACCAAGGAAGATCCCAAGGAGTAGTACGAATTTACCCCGTCGGTTAATCTGATGGGCCGTAGCGTAGAGCTACTTGTAGCGAGTGGTCTGTTGATACGTAATGGGCGACAACAGAGCAGCACGGGAGACCAGCTCCCTTTCACCAATCATCATTCGAAGAAAGAGTTTATCATGAGTGAAGCAAGCAAAATGAAGCTGGTACTCAGCATGGGTATCTATCAAGAATTTATCGGCGGGTACTGGCGCGACATTGAATACCTCGAAGCTCCACTGGAACTGTATGGCGTCAAAAGCATCTCGCAAGAAATCAACGATCCGGGCTGGCGCTTCGACGTCGTCTTCACGGACTTCGATACGGCCAAAGCGGCCGCCAATAAGACCGGCTGGGACATCAGCAATGAGGACAACACTGTCCTCTTTCCGACGTCATCATTCGATAGCAGCGCTGCCGCGATTCAAGTCATTCTGACAACGGAGACTTCGGCACATCGTCGGGTTCTTTGGCGTAAATGGGCAATCGAGATCTTCGAACGCAAACCGAAGAACATCTTGCCGCCGACGTTCGTTCCGAGTCACGGTTACTGATCAGGGAGAAAAGAAAATGGGCGTCAAGATTGAAGTGTTGTACACGAAGGACACGCCGTTCGTTGACATGATCGCGCACCTGCGCGAATTGATCTACGACGTAGCGCAGCAAGACCCTCGCCCGTTGACGTTCATCCCGGTGCCGTTTCTTGAACGTGTTCTTGAAACGCGTTCGTTGACGGTGATCCACGATGCAATGGATCAACTCGCGGATGTCTTCACGCAAGAATGGCGCGGAAAGGACTGGTCGATTGTCGACGGCAATCCTGATCCGAACGATCTGAAAGCCGTACTCTGGATGAAGCAGACCAACAACCTAGACGCAATCTGGTTGTTGTGTCATGAATTGCTCGCGCAACCCAAACGCAACATCGACGCCTTGTCACGAGTCTGGCATCGGCGCGAAGCCGAAACGTTGATGGAGTGGATCAACAAACGCACTCCGGCAAAGAACACACCGGAAGACATCGAGTCGATCATCAAGCTCGTCCGGGACACGGCAGGTGAGCCGGATAAAGCCGAACGGCAGTTGTACGACGACCTGCTCGCTAGTCGTCCAGTCTCATTGGAATTGCTTTCGCAAAAGCAGCAACCGAGTTCCCCGATGGACATCGCGGCAGCGAAAGTGCTGAAATCGCACCACGAAGCCGGGACGCTCGATTCGGTCACCGATGCGCAGCTGGAGCAGCAGGTGAAAGAGCAGTATCTGAAGGATCAGGAGCAGAAGTAAATTGCAGGTGTAGTACCGGGGGTTAGCCATCTCCGTTGTTTTAGGCCAGTAGTAAATCTCTTACATTCGATCAAGGAAATAGATATCATGGCAGCTAAGAACCAAAAACAACGTAACTACTTCAACGAATACCTCGAAGCCGCGATGGAACGCGTCAATCGAGCCAAGTCGAAGTTCTTCGCCCGTCTGACGATGGAATACTTCGAGAACCTCGCGATCGTCACGATCACCGTCGGTGAACGCCAGCAAATGGCGTGCTTCGTCGATGACATGCCCGTCTTCACGTACTGGCTCACGAAGGAGCAGCGCACGCCGCTGGTGGCCCGTATGTACAAGCAAGGCATCAGTGGTGTGAAGATCGCGCAGTTCCTCAAGCTGTCGGCATCGACGATCTACAACGACCTGAAGTACATCCGCGAAGTCTCGCCGTTCAAGATCGAGAACCGCACG